>VOFG01002976.1_pt1 | contig 70739 bp, 95 predicted proteins | sample 5384171 | NCBI WGS metagenome assembly VOFG01 (sample SAMN12384726, study PRJNA508395) | human gut metagenome | isolation source: healthy gut F | host: Homo sapiens
TCCGCGCGCGGCGTGCCCCGATAAAACCACTCTGCCATCGCGCAGAACAGCGCGCAGAACACCGGGAAGCACCACGCCGCGCTCTGCAAATAAAGATACGCCGGCAGATACAGGAAAAACGCCAGCGCCATTTCCCTGCCGCTTGCCGCAAACGGCAGCTTCGGTGCAAAATCCGCATCCAAATTGCCGCCGTTTTCCGGCAAAATGGGCGCAGCAAAGCCCTGGGTGTCCGATCTGACATCCATCTTTTCTTCATCCATATGAACTTCTCCTTATTGATATCTAATGCTGTCATTGTGCTTCCGGCGCAGTCTCGTCGTCTACAAACTCCAGCAGATCTCCGGGCTGGCACGAAAGCTCGTGGCACAGCGCCATCAGCGTTGAAAACCGGATTGCCTTCGCCTTGTTGTTTTTGAGAATGGACAGGTTTGCAGGCGTGATGCCCACGCGCTCGGCAAGCTCTCCGGCGGATATTTTCCGCTTTGCCATCATCACATCCAGATTGACCAGAATCTCCATGCTGCGCCTCCTAGATCGTCAGATCCAGATCGTCCTTCATCAAAATCGCCTGCCGGAAGACGTTCTTGACAATCCGGACAATCAGCGCCATGAAGCCCGCTGCGATTGCGATGGCAGCAAACGGCAGATAGTAAAAACTACTTGTCAGACAGATCAGCCCCGCACCCACGCAGCACCAGCTCACCGCACGCAAAAGCGCCACGTTCCGCGCATCAAAGATGACCTGCGCACGGATATTTGCAAGCAATCGCCAGAGCTTCCAGAGCAAAATCCAGCCGAAAACGCTGCAAAGATAGATGGTCAGCATCATCAGCTTTCCCGTTTGCCACGGCATACCGCGCAACCCCGTAAACCAGCGCACCGCGAAATAGCACAGGCAGTCGAGCAGCAGCAAACACACTGCGAACAGCACCACGCACGCCTGCGAGAGCCGGACGCTATTGTTTTCATTCCAGTCCATCGGAACCACGCTCCTTCCGTTAACCATAGAATACCACGAGGCGCATCGTTTGTCAATGCAATTTTATCGTTTCTCGATAAATATTTTTCGTTTCTCATGTTCTGTTCCGACAAAAAAAGAGACGGCTTCGCCGTCTCTTTTTTGCTTCATTTTCTGTTATCCGCGCGAGAAGCCGAGGTATCTCGTACCTTGGAAGGTGAGCTTGCCGGTGTCTCCCTCGACGAGCAGCCCATACTCCGAGCCGTCGACGGGCATTTCCACCCGGTCGCCGCTTTCAAACTCAAAGGTCACAAAGTACTTGCTGTAGTTGTAGCTGTGCATCATGTCGTCGTTTCCGTGCCGGTGGCGGTTCTCGCCCACCTGCATACGTTTGAAACGACCTTTGCCTCCGCCGTCAAGCGCGGAGACTGGTCATTTTTCCGCTCCCGCTTTGCCTTGGACACAAATGTTCCCACAATTGTACTGATGACAAAGACAAATACAATCAGAAACAGCAGCGGAAATACTGCGTTCATCAGCTGAAAGCCAACCCCAAAGCCCATGTGTATACCGTCCTTTCTCTTTTCCCGGTTTTTCATTCACACTTCTTAGACGAAGTATACCGGAAAAGGTTCCGGATTGCAAGCACTCGTTAGTCCTCCTCGCCGCGGTAGAGCCGCAGACCCTCGCGCCCTTCTTCGGTGACGGGCTTGAGCCAGCGCATGGAGACAAAGTGCCACAGGCACAGAAGCGACTTTGGAATGTCTTCTCCCAGATACGCCGTAATGACCACGCCGAGGAACGGCAGATGGAATACGCGCGCAGCAAGCAGCGTCAGCGGAATCGACACGAGCCAGAGGCTGCCGAGGTCCAGGAACATACCCGTCAGCGTGTCGCCGCCCGAGCGGAAAACGCCCACAACCTGCACATAGGAAATGTTGCGGAAGAAGTATTCCAGCGAGCAGAAGATTGTCACCGCGTAGGCGGTCGAGATCGTCGTGGCAGACAGGTTGTCCCCCGTTGCAAACAGCGCGCGACGAGCGGCCGTCTTGCCGCCACCATCGTAAGCCCGACGATCAGGCCCATCAGCGGCACCAGCACGGAGAAGCGCCGTGCGTCTTCTACGCCGCGCCGGATTTTTCCCTTGCCGATGGATTTGCCGACCATGATCACGCAGGCGTTGCCGAGGCCGACATAGAACGCGAACGCGAGCTCGGAGAAGGTCTTGAAAATCGTCATGCCCGCGTAATACTCGTAGCCGATGTTCGCGTAAATGCGGTTGAGCGTCAGCATGCCGAGCGCCCAGAGGCCTTCGTTGAGCGTAACGGGAAGCGCCTTCGCGTAGAACTCGCCCACCTCGCGCGGCGTAAAGGCAAATAACTCCTTCACCGGTCCCATCAGCAGATTCTTTTCAAACGCCGAGAAAATAAGAATCAGCACCGGTCCCAGCCACGAAGAAAAGCACGTCGCGAGCGCCGCACCCTCTACACCGAGCCGCGGCAGACCGAACGCGCCGAAAATCAGGCCGTAATCCGCAAAGGCGTTTGCAATCGTCGTGACGATGGAAACATAAAGCGGCAGCTTCACCCGCTCCGTGCCGCGCAGAACGTTCGACAAAAGATACGTCAACGCCACCGCCGGATAGGAAAAGCAGACGATTTTCAGATACCGGCAGCCTGCGTCCAGAACAGCCGGGTCGCTGTTGAACAGTCCCAACACCCATCCCGGTGCAAAGAACGCAACGCCGAGGAAGGCGGCGGAAATCAGCAGCGCCGTCAGAAGCCCAAGCCCCATGACGCGGCGAATGCCCTTGAGGTTCTGAATCCCCCAGTATTGCGAGATAAAAACGCTCATGCCGGAACACAGTCCGAAGCTTAAGAGCCCCGCCATCCAGCCCCACTGCGCCGCCATGCCGACGGCAGAGAGCGTCACGTCGCCGAGGCGCGAGACCATGAGCGTATCGACGAGCTGGAAGGAGCTCGTCAGCACGTTTTGCAGCGCAACCGGCACCGCCAGCCGCACCGTCACCTTCCAGAAGGGCTTGTCGCCCAGATAATCTGTCAGTTTCATACTCATAAATACTCCGAGACAAAGTTGTGGGGACACCGGAACCCGGCATCCCCACGAAGTTTTTGGTTGGTCGCGTGAGTGACCCATTTGGTTTTCTTCCGTACCGCAAGCTCTCCGAACGGCACAGATGCGCCGCGAGGTTCCTCCGCCTGTGAGCGAGAGATCGCGGTGCAGATGAACGTTTGGAGGGCGCCGCTGTATCGCGTATACCGCAAGCTCTCCGAACGCACAGATACGCCGCGAGATTCCTCCGCCTGTGAGCGAGATCGCGATGAACGTTTGGAGGGCGCCCCTCCGCCTGTGAGCGAGAGATCGCGGTGCAGATGAACGTTTGGAGGGCGCCGCTGTATCGCGTATACCGCAAGCTCTCCGAACGGCACAGATACGCCGCGAGATCCGCTCACAAAATTAAGCCATACCGGCGGTGATGATAGCCATCTTATAGACCTCGTCGGCGTTGCAGCCGCGGGAGAGGTCGTTGATGGGGGCGTTCAGGCCCTGGAGGATCGGGCCATAGGCTTCGAACCCGCCCAGCCGCTGCGCGATCTTATAGCCGATGTTGCCGGCCTCGATGCACGGGAAGATGAACGTGTTGGCATAGCCCGCAACCTTGGAGCCGGGGAACTTCAGCTGACCGACGACCGGGGAGACTGCCGCGTCAAACTGCATTTCGCCGTCGATGGCAAGCTCGGGCGCGAGCTTCTGCGCTTCGATGGTCGCGTCGTGGCTGAGCTTGACGGTGCCGCCCTTGCCGGAGCCCTTGGTGGAGAAGGACAGAAGCGCTACCTTCGGGTCGATGCCGAAGAAGGCAGCGGTCCGCGCGGACTCGACGGCAACCTCCGCCAGCTTCTGCGCGCCGGAGAAGACGACCTCGCCGGTGGTCTTGTCAACGGTGTCGGGATAGTCGATGTTGATGGCGCAGTCACCCATGCAGTACTTTTCGTCGTTGCCATCCTTATCCTTGCGGAAGAGGATGAAGGAAGAGGATACGAGGTGCGCACCCTTCTTGGTCTTCACGAGCTGGAGGGCGGGACGGACGGTGTCGGCAGTGGAGTAAGTAGCGCCGCCGAGCAGAGCGTCAGCCTTGCCGAGCTTTACTAACATCGTGCCGAAGTAATTGCCCTTGGAAAGCCGCACGGCACTCCTCTTCGGACATCTTGCCCTTGCGCAGCTCAACCATCTTTGCGACCATCTCGTCCATGCCCTCGTAGGGCGGGGTCGATGATGGTAGCCTTGCAGATGCAGAAATTGCCCTTTTCCGCAGCAGCCTTGACCTCGGCTTCGTTGCCGATCAGGATGACGTCCATCAGGTCTTCCTTGAGCAGGCGGTCGGTCGCCTCGAGGATGCGGGCGTCGGGCCTTCGGTGAAGACGATGGTACGGCGGGTTGCTTTCAGATCGTCAAGCAGTTTTGTAAACATGTGATTACCTCCAAAAATGTGCGGCGTTCCGCAGATTCTGTCTGTGCCTATCTTACAACAATTATCCGCCGAACGCAACCGTCTTTTGCAAAAATGCGCAGGAAAACGGCGCGCCGGGGTCTGTTTTCCGGGCGCGGCTAGAGAATCTGCTCAAATTTCTCCGTAAAAAGCGTCTTTGCGTATGTGTTGAGCTCGCTGCAATATTCCTCGTATGCTGCAAGCAATGCAGCTGCCTCCGGGGTCAGCGTCGCACCTCCTCCGTGTTTGCCGCCGGTGGTGGAATCAAGCAGCTTGAAGCCCAGATGCTGCTGCGCGTTTTTGAGGATCGTCCATGCCTTGGAATACGCCATGCCGATGGACATTGCCGCGGCGCGAAGCGAATGCAGCTCCTGCACCTTTTGCAGCAGCACTGCGATACCGGGTCCGAAGCATTTTTCATCCGCAAAAATCCGAATGGTCAGGACGGGTCTGAATTGCTGTTCCATGCCGTTATTCTAACACGCCGGAAACGCTTCGTCAATGCCGCTGCGCCCGCAGAGGCGATCTGCGGGGCGCAGGAGATTCGGAAACCGGTATTTTACCAGACGGTAACGCGGCTTTGCGGGTCTGTCCACATGCCGTCGCCGGGCTGAATGTCGTAGGTCTCATAGAACTCGGCAATCGTCTGCAAAACGCGGTTGCAGCGCAGCTTATCCGGCGCATGGACGTCGGTCACGGCCAGATACTCGCGCATCTGCCGCGAGGTCGTGGATGCCCAGGTGTTTGCGACGGCGCGGAAGAGCTTGTCGAGGTTCGGATTCGATTTCTCCTTTGCCGCCGTAAGCACGCACCGCATTGCGCCGAGGTCTGCCACATTCTCCGAGATCGTCAGTGCGCCGCTGCACGCCATGCCCGGATAAGCCTCCTGTCCGTCATACCAGTTCGCAACCTGCGCGCACTTCTGCCGGAAGGCGGCGTAGTCCTCCGCCGTCCACCAGTCGGCGGCGCTGCCGTTCTCGTCGAACTTCGCACCGTTGTTGTCAAAGGCGTGGGTGACCTCGTGGGCAATGATATAGCCGATGCCGCCGAGATTCTCCTCCCGGCTGGCGTTCACGTCGTAAAGCGGCGATTGCAAAATGGCGGCGGGGAAGGTGATGTCGTTGGAGGTCGCGCTGTAGCATGCGTTTACCGTAAACGGCTCCATGAGCCAGTCGGTCTTGTCAACCGGCGTGTACTGCTCGGCAAGTGTTTTTTCTTTTGCAGACGCCTGAATGGAGATGACGTTCGAGAAGAACGTGCCGCCCTCAGACGGGCTCTTGATGTCGGCATTATCGAGATAGGTCTCCCAGCTGTCGGGATATCCGACCTTGATCTTCATCGTGTCGAGTTTGCAGATTGCCTTCTGCTTTGTCGCGTCCGACATCCAGTCGAGCGCCTCGATGCGCGTCTTGTATATCTCGAGGAATTCGTGAATCATTTCCTCCACGTCCTGCTTGGCCTTTTCGGAGAAATGCGCTTCAACATACGCGCGTCCCAGATAATCAGCCAGCAGTCCCTGCACCTGCTGGGCAGCAATCTGCTCGGTGGTCTGTGTCATATCGATGCCGTAATATGCCTTTGTGAACTCGACGCTTGCCTCGATGAAGCCCTGATTCAGGCACCCGCCGACGCTCATCAGAATTGCCGTCCGGGAAAGTGCCCTCAAGGTTGCAAGACCGGCATCGTTAAAATAGCTCGCTGCCGCCCGCATTGCGCCGGGGTCCGTCACCAGAATCCGGTCGCTGGGGGCAAGACCGGACGCCTCGTAGACCTTGGCAAGGCTGATTTTCGAGAACTGCCGCTGGATGTCGCTGAGCTTATAGATGTTGTTGATTTTATCTACATCCCCGTATTCCTGCGGGTCATAGGATGCTTTGGCAACCTTTGCCTCCGCCGCATAGACGAGCTTTGCCCGCTCCGTCGCCGCCTGCTCGGAAAGACCAGAAAGCGTCAGCAGTTTTGTGAGATAGGCAAGATAAGCGTCCTTCTGCTCCTGTGTTCCGTTTTCATAGAAATCCTTCGTCATCGATGCGCCGAAGGACGAGAACACGACGACCTTGCGGTTTGAATCTTCAAAATCCGATGTCAATCCGAAGCCCAGAATCGTCGAAAGACCAAGCTCCTTCTGAAGCCGGCACTCGACGTCGATCAGCTCGGAGAGCGTCTTTGCAGTTTCGATTGCGTCCAGATACTCTTGAATCGGGGCGACGCCCGCCGCTTCTCTTGCCTCGACGTCCATGACAGTGTCATAGAGCGCCTTGATTTTTGCCTCCGGCGTGCCGGGGGTCTGCGGCTTTGCCGCGATATCGGAAATCAGCTTTGCAACCTGCTCCGTAACCGTCAGACTCAAGCCGTAAAACGGTCCGTTGACGGAAAGCCCGGCAGGAATGTCGGAGCTGTCCAGCCACGTTTTGTTGACCGTCTCATAAAAATCGTCCTTGCAGTTCGTGCCCTCGAGGGCATAGACGCGCGAAAGGAGCGTCTGCAGATTCTCGCGGGTCACAGGCGCATCAGGATGCAGCAGTCCGTCCGCTTCGCCTGTGACGATACCGGAAGAAAGCACGCGCGAAAGCTCCTCGCCGCCCCACACGGGCGCGTCGGAAAAGCCCTGCATGCCTGCCGCCGTGCGGGCATGATCGCCGACCGGCGCGGGCAGTCCTCCGAACGCGCGGTCCAGCATCACGAGCGCCTGCGCGCGGGTGAGCGTGCCGCGCAGGTCCAGATTGCCGTCCGGATAACCCTTTAGAATATCCTCTGTTTTCACACCGCGGTGATAGTCGTCCGCCGCCTGCACAAGCATCTCGGCAGCCTCCTGCCGTGTGAGCGCGGTATCGCCCGCAAAACAGCTTGCCGCCAGCGAGAAAGCCAGCGCCACGGCAAGCAGCAGCGATGTGATTCGTTTTGCTGTCTTCATGGAAACTCCTCCAATTCCCTATTGTTCTTATTCTGCCTCTTAGACGCAGGGTCCATCCGGTTTGTTCCGCCGGATACAAAAAATTTCCAAAATAAAAAGGCGGCTGAGTCAGCCGCCTAGGGTGTATCTGAAAACTCATGATGTGACCGGGATTTTTACGTTGCGCAAGACATTTTTTCGCAGGAATACTGACGTATTTCAAGGAAAATGACGCGGCGCACCGCAAAAAGACCCGCTGTCCGGGTGCGTTGGGAGTTGAAGAATACACCCTAGTTTGTCAGTTCTGCCTGATAGATCGAAGCGCTTTCCGCCGCCGTAGTCACGAGCTGCACGCTTTCCGCTTCCGGCGCGAGAAGCCGGAAGCCGTCTTCCGTGAGGCAAGATTCATACCACACGCCATCCACGCAGGCAAACACCGCAGCGTCCGTATCCGGCGGTTCCGGAAAGCGCCCTTCATAGCAGAAAAGCCCCTCAAATCCGCTTTCCGACACGGATACGGAAAGCTTCTGCTGCGCTTCCCTCTCCCAGACAGGCGCCTTCCTTTGCGGTGCGGGAAGCAGCGGCGGGCGCTGCGCAAGCCAGCGAAGGTTCCGCTGCGCAATCTCGGCAATCAGCACCTCCGGCATTTCTTCCGCCTGCGACAGATCATACGGCATGCTCCGTGAAAATACCGCCTGTGAAAACTGCCCGGCAAGGTCCGCATGCAGCGCGTTTCCGAATGAATCGCGGAACATGAAAAGCGTCCCCTCCGCGCCCGACTGCGTCCGGATCAGCTGATCGTCCGCCCCGCGTACATCGCCGAGATAGGAAAACGTGCGCAGCTGCGCCGGGGCAGGCGCATCCTCCTTCCGGTCGGACGCCGGATAGAGCATCCCGTAAAGATCGCCTGCGTGCTGCTGCATGGATAGCGAAACGTCTTCGGTGTCCGCTTCTTTCCCGAGCGCCTGCAGGATTTGCCTGCCGGCAAGATACGAGCCGTAGCCGTTCCAGTGGCTGTCCGTCCGATAATAGGTCAGGCTTTCGCGCCCCGAGAGCGCTTCGCGCAGGTCGCAGAACGAGACGCCCTGCTGCGTCAGCGCCTGCTCCAGCCGGTCCAGATCGGAAACCTGCTCCGTTTTCCGGTACTGCCCGGGCATGTATTCGGGGTAACTTGTGTTTTTGTTCGGCGCGCAGACAAACAGGAAGCTTGTTCCCTGCTGCGCGCAAAATTCCTGCAGCAGCGCGAGATTGCGCGCGGCGCAGAAAAGCGCCCGCCCGGTCATGGGGTTCGTCCCCTGAAAATCCTCCAGCGTGTCCGCGTAAAAAAGCCAGCCGCCGTCTCCCAGCACCACGTTCTCAGACGCGGATTCCCGGAAGACTGCCGCCTGCACGGTGCTGTTTGCCGTGATGAGCGCCGGGCGCAGGTAAAAATGCCCCGCAAAATAATCTGCCGTCTCCGATAAGAAATCCGGATTCAGCTTTCCCGCGCGCATCAGGCGCGGCTTTGCCGCAAGGCGCTCGTTGGAAACCGCGTCAGACGGTCCAGCCAGCAGCATGCCTGCAAGCGGAATCAGCAGCAGCGCCAGACAAAGCGCACAAAGAAGTCTTCCCTGTTTTTGTTTCTTCATCGCGCACCTCAGAAGCTCGCATAGATAAACGGCTGGAACGAATGTGACGCCAGCTGCATCAGGCACAAAAGAAGCCCTACGATTGTCAGCGCGTCAAGCACCGCAGACAGCCACCGGCTGCCATCAAAGTGCGCCTTCGCATGCTCCCCATAGGAAGGCAGGCAAGCACGCCCGCCAGGCACCAGAAAACCGTCCCCGCCGTTAGGAGATTTCGCAGTGCAAGGCGGCAGGCATCCACGGGCGTGAAGCCAGAGAGCATCGTGCGCAGCAGCATAAGCGCCTGCGGAAGACTTTCCGCCGCGGAACAGAACGAAGCCGAATATCACGACCAGCAGCGTATACACATGCCCGTACCAGTGCGTCTGGAGCGTTTTATTTCGGTCCAGCAGCGTCTCCGCGCCGCAGAACGCGCCATGCCACAGCCCCCAGAGAACAAACGTCCAGCCGGTTCCGTGCCAGAGTCCCGTCGCAAGAAACACGAGGAGTTTATTGAAAAACCGTCCGCGCACGCCCCTTCCGGCTGCCGCCGAGGGGAATATAGACATAGTCCCGGAACCAGCCAGAGAGCGTCATGTGCCAGCGCCGCCAGAACTCCGTTACCGAGCCTGCGCAGTAGGGATGCCGGAAATTTTCCGGCAGCTGCACGCCGAACAGCAGCCCCAGCCCCAGCGCCATATCGCTGTAGCCGGAAAAATCAAAATACAGCTGCAGACAGTAGCCGAGCGCGCCGGTCCACGCGCCGAGCGCGTCGATGGAGGCAAGAGAAAACATCGCGTCCGCCAGCTTTGCCGCAGCGGTTGACAGCAGCACTTTCTTGCACAGTCCGCACACAAAACGCCGCACGCCCTGCGCGTTTTTTCTCCCAGCTTACATCGCGCCGGTCCAGATACGGGCGCAGCGCAGAGAATTTCAGAAACGGTCCTGCCGTCAGCTGCGGAAAACGTCAGATACTGCAGCGCCTTGCGCAAATTCTTCGTGCCGTCTGCGGGGTTTTTGTACGTGTCGGCAACATAGCTGATTGCCTGAAACGTGTAATATGAGATACCGAGCGGCAGTGCGCCGCGCACCTTATAAAATGCCAGCACCGCAAGGTCCAGCGCCACGCAAGACAGCAGCACAGCTCTGCGCGCCTTCGTTCGCGCCATCAGATACCGCCCCGCGCCATAGTGCAGCAGGCACGAGCCGAGCAGCAGCGGCAGATGCCGCACATCGCCGAACGCATAGAACAAAAGCCCCGCCGCAATCCAGACGGCGTTTTTGAGCTTTGTGCTGCGCGCCAGCTGATAGACGATCACTGTCAACGGCAGAAACGCAAACAAAAAAACGGGCGAAGTAAACCTCATTGCCTCTCCTTACTCTTAGGGGAAATAATACCGGAAGCCGCGATACATGCCGTCCTGCCTTCTTCGGCGCCAAACATGTCGACCGGCTCACGGTGAAACATATAAAGATACGCATACTCGAGCTGCGCGTCATACAAAAGCGTCCTGCCGTCCTGCTCGATCATGGTCCAGGCGTGGTCGTTCGTGGGATTGCTCTCCCAGCCCGCAACCACATACGCCTGATAGCCGAGCTGCCTTGCGCAGTACATGAAAAGCCCCGCAAAGCAGTAGCAGTTGCCCTTGCCGGTTTCCAGAAACGACAGCGCCGCTTCTTCTGCCCAGTCGGTCGTGCCCGCGTCGTAGTGCTGCATGGAAAGATAGCGGTAATTGTCGCGGATGTAATCATACGCCTGCCTGAGTTTTTTCTTCGCGCGAGGAAGCTTCTTCGCACGCCGCGCCGAGCAGCGCCTGCACGCCCTCATCAAGCGTCTCGTTTCCGCTGGTGTATCTGCCGTCGGGTCCAAAGCAGAGATAGCCGTCGGACGCATCCTGCAGGACGCTGCCGTCCGCCGTTACCTCGTAAAGCGCGCCGTCCAGCTCCAGAACGCCCGGCTCGTGCGGGTAAAACAAAGCCTCCGTTGCCGGCATGGATGTAAACGGTTCCCTCGCAGTCGTTGGGTCCCGGCACAAATTCGTGCAGCGTAGAATCGCTGTTCAGGTAATACTGCGCGCCGCCCAGCGTCTGCATGCCGGTTTTCTCGACGCGGTTTCCATCCTGCCCATAATAATAAAACGAGCTGCCATCGTTTACCACGCCGGTTTTCACCGGAACAGCTTCCATCGAAACCGTCTGCTGCGGCTGCACTTCGGTCTTTGCCGTCTCGGTCTGTGCCGCGGAAGGCGCCTGCTGCGCGAGCGTTTTGTGCTGCACGCGCACAAAAGCATCAGCAAAAGGGCTGTCAGTGCCAAAAAAGCAGGCTTTCTCACGGCGTTTCCTCCGTCAGATGCTTCCCGCCCAGCGGCTCGACGGACGAAAATGCCGCAAAGACCGCCGCACCGTCCTCGTTTTCCGGGCAGATGGCGCTGACGCACCAGCTCTTTCCGTTCGCTTTCCAAAGCGCAACGCGCGCGCTGACGGGCGCTTCGGTGTCATAGGCAGGGGCATTCACCGTTGCCGTGAAGCAGTCCCCGTTCCATCCGGCATCCGTCACCGTAAAATCCTTCGTCTCCGGTGCCAGATAATAATACGCCTGCACCACGCCGATGCAGATCCGCTCCAGCTCCGACTGCTTGAATAAGGACACATCCGCTTGGAGCTTCTGCATATCAAGCCGCGTTTTCTGCGCGCCCGCCGCGTCAGTGAGGGAAATCAGGTCTTCCGACTCTTCCCACGAAAGCGCGGCATCGTCGAAGGTTATGACAAGCCCGCTGTCTGCAAGCAGTGCGGTCCTCCCGGAAAAGGGCGGAACATAGGCGCTCTCATCCACAGGCTCCTGCTCGCTCGCCGTCTCGCCGGATGCATCGCTTGGCGGCTCTTCCAGCGTAGGCTGCTGCACGGTCTCGGAAGCGCTCTGGGAGGGCTCTTCCTGCTTTGCAGGCGACAGCCGCTTCACCTGCCCGACCACGGCAATCACTGCGCCCACGACAAGCAGCAGCACGCACACGATGAGGATGTACAGCCCGTTGCGCTTGATATAGCGCATGGCAGGGCTTCTTTTTCTTCTGTCCGCCATGGCTCAGCTCCTTTCCGGCGCCAGGGCTTCCGCGCGCTGCGTCCGGCAATAAAGCGGAAATTCGTTCCGGTCCTGCGAGAAGAGGATGATTGCCTTCATGTCGCGGTACAGAACGTCCGGCGTCGCGTAGATCAGCCCGTCGTTTCCGGTGTCCGTCCTGCGCAGCTGGTCCCAGTCCTTATACCGGCTTTGCAGCACGTAAGGATCTGCCACCAGAAAATACGGCTGACCGTCGATGACCTCGTAGCCGCAGAGCACCATGTAATGCTCATGGCTTGTGAACGCACCCTTGACGACGTGGATGATTGCCAGGTAGCCCTGATTTTTAATCTGGTCGGCAAGCGTCTGCATGTTCACTTCTTTTTTTTCTTATAGATCGCAGGGGCGTTGAGCTTCGTGCCGTAGCGCGCATACTCAAGGTTTTCATAGTAGCGCGCGATGCCCTCAAAATACTCGTTGGGAAGCCCGTAGCTCACGGGGTAATTGTCCTGCAGGGCATAGGTCCGCATCCAGCGGGGCGTGATTTCGACCTTGTGATACGTCGAAAACACCATTGCCGCACACGCGCAGCCGCAGCCGCGATCCTTGAGCGTCGCGCCGTTGCCTTCGAACTCGAAGATCTCGCCCGCCCAGTCCGGGTCGGTCTGCGCGAAATAATAGAGGTTGTCGAGCTGCCCGGAGCGCGCAACCGTGCCGTAGGTGCCGGTCTTCGTCAGCTCATATTTGTAGCTTGCCTCAATATCGTGGCGCATGTCGGCTCCCAGATCGGGAAGGTTCGAGAGCAGATAGTCGGTCAGTTCATCGATGCAGGCAGTTTTTCCTCGAGCCCGCAGAAGCGGTAAATGGTCTCAGCAGCGCCGCGAGGTGCGCATCAAAAAATACGTTTCGACCGGCTCGCCCGCGCGCACCTGCGTGTAGGTTACAAACTCATTGTCGGGGATAGGTATCGTTGGAGTAAAGCGCCAGCTTCACGGCTTTGACACGCTCGTCCGACTGCCCGGGCAGGATTTCGTAGCTTGAGGTCTCATAGCGCTCTAACACATAGCGCGGAATCGTCACGCGGTGAAAGTCCACGCCCTCCCAGGAAAACGTCTGCGAGCCCAGCACTTTGGGAAGCGCGATGCCCTCGAGCGCCTGATCGGTGAAAGCAGTTTCCGCCGCGCCCGCCTGCAAAGAGAGCGCGCAAAGCGCCAGCATGCCAAAAAGCACGCCGAGTGCCAGTCTTCGAAGCTTCTGTTTCATGCGAGGTTCCTTTCTATTTCTGCTCGATCACATCGTAGACCGTCTCCGCGCCATCGGGCGCGCGGTAGGTGTAGACCGTAAAGCCGTCGTAGGAAAGCTCGCCGTCCTCGCCGTCTCCGAGGCAGGACGAGGCGTAGCTCTCGTTATTCGGTTCGCCGATTTCGTCCGTCAGCGCCGTCAGATTTTCTCCGATCATCTGCTGCGCCGTCTCAAATGTTTTTCTTTTCGCCGCACGCGCACAGCAGCAGGCTGAGCGCAAGCGCAAGCGCCATAAGTTTTCCGATTTTTTCATAGTTTCCTCCGCTAAAACTCGCTGTAAACAAAGCTGACGCCCTGCGCGTCCATCAAAAGCCATGCAGCAAAGACGAGTGCTGCCGTCAGCGCGCAGAAAAGCGCCGTCCAATACCACTTAGAAAGAATCGCGGTTTTCATCCGCGTTCCAAAATTCAACCATTGCCCGATCAACGGCAAGCCACCCCTTCCAGCCAAGATGCATCGTATCGCAGAGGAAATACGGCGTGTACTCTTCTTCTGTCAGATCCAGCATCGTGATATTGTCATACTGCGCGGCAATCTCCCGCACTGTCTCATAATAGGTCTGCCGCGTGCTCTGCGAAAGCCCCGTGTAGTCGCTCCACTTGCCGTTCACCGGCACATGAACAAACAGCGCCTGAATGTTTTTGCTTTGCAGATTTCAAACAGGCACCGCAAATCGTCGTACTCGGGCGAAACATCGTAGGAAATGCCTGCGTCGCGCCCTGCCATCTGCGAAAGCCTATGCCCGACGTAGGTCTGATAGTAGCTGTCGAGCATGGAATAGTCGTTGTTCGTCGCCTGCGACAAAGCAGCCTCCTGCGCAAGCGTTTCCTCCTGCGCCCAGTCGATCTCCCCGGGCTTTGCCTCGTTTGCTGAAAATTCGCCCCGGCGGATCAGCCGCGCGGAAGCCGCCAGATCCTTTGTATCGAGCAGCCACTGGGAAATGCCCGCATAGGGCGCAAGCAGCGCTTTGGAAATCGTGCTGTCCGCTGCCCATGCTTTTGATAAAAGTCCTGCCGCCGTGTGCGTCTGCAGATTCGTCCCGTTCTGTGCATTATACTGCGCAATCAGACTCTGCACGCGAGATGCGACATACTGCCGCGTACTCTCCGGAAGCTCCTCGTCGCCCAACAGCGCCAGCAGCTGCTGTTCAGAAAAGTTTGCCAGAAACAGGTCCGGCGCAATGCCGCCCTCGACATATGACTGCGGCGCGGTAATCAGAACGATTTTCTTTCCCTTGAGGCTGTCTTCTGACGCGCCGATTGCCATCGCGTGGACCAGCGACTGGCACGAGCCGCGCCCGACGAGGTTGACCTGAAAGCCCGCGCGCTTGCCTGCAAAGAAGTTTGCCGGGTGCGTGGGAATTTCAAAGGTCTTGAGCTCGCTCGAACCGAAAATGGTCAGCGTGTCCGGAAGCTCCGCGGCTTCCTTCACGAGACAGGTCCCCGTGATTTTCTCCACATCCAGCGTATTGCCCAGCGCCTCGGGGTAGGAAGGCTCTGTCTTTTCGACCGCCAGCCGCACCAGAAACAGCCCCAGAACCGCCGCCGCCAGACACAAAAGTGCCTTGCATCCCTTCCGCATCGCGTTTACTCCAGAAGCGCCGCAATTTTTGCGGGTGTGGAAATTTCCTCGCGCGTGAGGTTCGCGACATCCAGCTTGCACCCGAGGCTTTCCAGCTGCACCAACAACTCCACCAATCCGAACGAGTCGAGAATGCCCTCTTCAAAAAGCTCCGTGTCGGGCGCAATCTCGCCCTCGTCCGCGCCGGCAATTTCGCAAATTGCAGTCAGTACCTGATCGATCATCCTAATTACCTCCTAAAACAGTCTTCCGGAGAAGATCAGCAGTCCGAAGCTGAACAAATGCAGCGTCAAAAGCCGCAGCCACCAGCCGGCGCGCGGGTCGTTTTTTGAGCGCCTTAAATTTTTGCAGCGCGTATCGAGAATATCGTTGGCGCACATGAGAAGCCCATGATACGCGCCGTAGATCAGATACGCGCCGGTCAGTCCGTGCCAGAGTCCCATGACGAGCATCGTCAGAATGTACCCGAGATAGGGAACACGTTCTTCGCTCCGGAACCACTTGCCGCGCAGCGCTGCCATGCAGAAGCGGGTGTAGACATAGTCGCGCAGAAACGTGGAGAGTGAAATGTGCCACCGGGACCAGAAATCCTTCATGTCAACACTCCGGAAGGGCTGGTTGAAATTTTCCGGCTGCTCGATGCCGAGCAAATACGCCGTTCCGATCGCCATGCGGCTGTAGCCCGCGAAGTTAAAAAACATGAAAAGCGTATAGCCGTACATGTACCCGAGCGTCCCCTAAAAGCGTATCGGGCATGCGCGAGACCCAGTACTGCCAGATCAGATTCCCGAGGACGAAGTTATAGATTGCGCCCGTTGCCAGCCGCCAGAGCCCTTCCTTGAGAAGCGCTTCATAGTCTTCCGGACTTCTCGTCTTCTGCAGATCCGCCGAAAAGCGCTGATACCGGTCCAAAGGTCCCGAGAGAATCGACGGAAGAACAGCAGAAAATAGCTCACGTCCAGCGGGCAGAGCTTCGTCAGGTGTCCGTCGTAGATTTCAACGAGAATCTGCACCATGCGAAATGAGACATAGCTGACGCCGAGCATCGAGAACACGGACAGTTCCTTCACAAAGACGGAAAGCTTCGTGAAAATCAGCGGCAGCAGACTAAGAAGCAGAAAAATCCACAGAACATAGCGCTTTTCCGACTTTTTCCGCACATGAAGATAGGAAAAGATCAGCGCCAGCTGCCAAGCCCAGAACAGCGCCAGCGTCAGAAGCTTGCGCGGCGTATCGAAGATCAAAAGCAGCATCACCGCCGTCACGGCAAAGCCGCACACGCGCAGATTTTTTCCTCGCAGACCGGCAATCGCTGCCGGAAGCAGCGCCAGCGCCAGCGTGAAGAAAAACCAAGCCCGGAATAGGGAGTCATAGCCGCCTCTAAGTTGCGCGCAGCGCGCGCAGTTGTTTCTTGTCAATCTTGCCGTTTGTGTTGAGCGGGAACGAGTCCACCGCGATGATTCTGCGCGGTACCATGTAAGACGGCACCAGTTCGCCCAGCTCCTTTTTGATGCGCCTTGCGCGCTGCAGACTTCCCTCGCCGTCCGGCTTTTCCAGCATCACGTAGGCGGTCAGCGCGACTGCCTTCCCGTCCTGCATCTCCGCCAGAACAGCGGCTCTTGCAATATTGGAAACCTTCACGAGGTTGTTTTCCACGTCCTCCAGCTCCACCCGGAAGCCGTTGAGCTTGATCTGATTGTCGAGCCTGCCGAGATAATAGATCAGACCGTCTTCGATCCGGCACAGGTCTCCCGTGCGGTAGCCGCGCCTGCCGTCGTCTTCAAAAAACGCGCGCGCGTTGAGGTCCGGTCTTCCCAGATACCCGGGGCTGACCGTTTCTCCGAGCAGGCAAAGCTCGCCCGCTTCTCCTTCCGGGAGCGCTTTTCCTTCCGCGCCGCAGATGCGCGCCTCGCAGTTGGAAAACGCATAGCCGATGGGAAGCGGTGCATCCGCTTGCAGCATGCGCTTCGTCATCTGCGCGCCCGTCACAAGAACGGTCGTCTCCGTAGGACCGTAGGCGTTGACAATCGGAACACCTGGAAAGCGTGCCATCAGCTCCTGCGTCAGCTTTTTGGTCAGCACCTCGCCGCAGAACAGCATCTGCCGCAGCTGCGGCATCAGCGCGCCGCAGAACTGGTCCGACTGCACGCAGAGCTCGGCAAGCGACGGCGTAGACACCCAGTCGGTAAGATTTGCCCGCTTCAAAATATCAAACAGCAGCTTCGGATTTTCCAGCGCCGTCCGGTCTGCCGTCAGAGCGTCATGCCACGCCCGAGCGCTTCATAGAGCGCGCAGACGGACACATCAAAGGAATAGGAAATTTCGTTCAGAAACGCGCCGCCGGGCTGCATGCCGTCGAAAAACGGACGCACGCCTGCGTGGAACGCAGCAAGATTTTTTGCCGTGATCTGCACGCCCTTGGGCTTTCCGGTCGAGCCGGAGGTAAAGAGAATGTACGCGGTCTCATCCGGCTTGAGCCACTCTTCTTCCAAGCAGGCGTGCAGACTCCTGCAAAATCTCCCGCAGCTGCGAAAGGTTCAGTCCCGGCAGCTCCAGCGTACCCGTGAGGTCTACGATCACGCATGGCTTTGCCTCGGCGGCAATCTGCGCCACACGCTCCGGCGGATACGTCACATCGACCGGCACATAGCCGCGCCCCGCCTTGAGGCTTCCGAACATGCACGCCGGAATTTCCAGCTCCTTGTGCCCGTAGATCAGCACCGGTGCTTTCCGTCCGGTACGGTCTTCTTCAGATACGCGGCGAACGCATCGGACCAATGATCAAGCTCCCGGTAAGAAAGCGTCCCGTCGCCGTAGACAATTGCCGTGCGGTCAGTCCCGGCAAGCTGCGCAAGTTTTCTCAGGATTTCCATAGCCTTTTCCTCAACGTAAAGCGTTCTCGTCCCACTGGTGCGTTTTCCTTTAACAGCGCCGCGGGTGCCATGCAGTAATCCTCCGCGCGCTCGGCAAAGCTCCCGCCGTAGAGCGGGTCAAGTAGACGCCTTCGCCGCCGACGAGCGCATAGACCCACACATGGTCGACCGGCTCCGCGCCTTCCTCGCGCACAAACGTCCCCTGCACCAGCTGCGCTTCATATCCCATCCGCCGCAGCAAAACTGCCATCAGCGCCGCCTGCGCGTCGCAGTTTCCCTTTGCGCTTGTGCAAAAGCTCCAGCGCAAGCTGCTCCGGTCAGTTCATCTGAAAAACCGCCGCTCGTGTCTGCCGTTCCCGGGCGGTAGGTAATATCGTGGGCGATAAAATCATAGACTGCCCGCAGGTTTTCCTGCTCGCTGTTCTTTGCGCTGCACCGCTCCTGTAAAAGTGCCAGCACCGCATCATCGAGCGCCGCGTTGCCCGTCGGTTCTCCCGCAGGCTCATACAGCTTCGGCGCACACGCCGCCAGAACCAGCAGCAGCGCGGCAAGCGTCAGAATGAATAATCTTCGCATCCAGCTTCCTCACTGCGCGCGATGCTCGCAGACAATGCCGATGGCAATCACCATATCGTCATACAGTTCAAAATAGATCTCCCGCCGGAACCATCTGATCATTGGAAGCGGGAAGCTCAAAGGACACGACATTGCCGTTTCTGGTATAATCCGAACCATAGGCATCCTCCACATCCTTGAGACTGCTGCCGATGGTAACGCCGCGCGCAGTCTGTACGTTCGCCTGCGCATAGGCTTCCATCAGATGCTCTGCGCCGTCGTCGCCGGGGTAGGTAAACACGGAAAGGGTTTCATTCGAATAGGTGCGCTCCATGCCGGAATACACACAGGAGACCGCCTCCGCCGTTTCATACTTCCCGTCAAAAATCGTCAACAGGGTATCCACGCTGCTCTTCGTCGTGACCTCCACGCCGTTCACGCTCATGGAAAGGTCCGCCTCTTCCAGCGTCTTCTGCCGGTTTCCGCACGCGCAGAACGCCGCACAGATCGCCAGCGCCAACAGCAGGGCAATTACTTTTTTCATTTTGTTTCCCTCTTATTCCGCGTCGACAATGGTCTCGACGCCATTTTCCCGATAGGTATAGACCGTAAAGCCGTCATAGGTCCAGACGCCGTCATCGCCGGGTCCGGAGCAGGACGCCTCATACTGCGTTTCCAGCGGCTCTCCGATTGCCAGCACCAGCGCTGCCGCGTCCTGATCGACGAAGGTAAGCGCCGTTTCCAATGCGCTCGGCTCCTTGGGCGCTTCTTCCGGCTCCTGCGCAGGCGCATCGTCGGCCTGCTCTGCTGCTTCTTCCGGTTCCTGCGCAGGCGCTTCCGGCTGCGCGTCGGGAGCTTCCTCCGGAAGCGTTTGCGCCGCTGCCTCCTGCGCATCCGGCGCGGGCGTCTCGGGTGCAGGCTCCGCCGTTTCCCCGCAGGCACACAGCAGCGCCAGACAAAGCGTCAACATCAAAATGGCAATGCTCTTTTTCAAAACCGTTCTCCTCTTTTCTGCGCGTTTAGTGCTTGAGATATCTGGCATGCGCCGTCTCATAACGCACACCGTATGCGCCGTAATCGTCGTTGCTGATGCCGGCGCGAATGTTGTAGTTTTCAATCTGCGGATCGTACAGAAGCGTCTGTCCGTCCTTCGTGATTTCGACCCAGCCGTGGGCAATCGGACGCCAGTTCCAAACGTAGCCGCACTCACCGATGATGCACGCCGCCTCAAAGCCGAGCCGCCTGGAAAGCAGGCAGAAGCTTGCGGCAAAGTTATAGCAGTCGCCCTTTCCAGTGGAGAGGATTTCCTGCGCAAATTCCAGCAGCTTTTCATAGGGCGGCGTTTTGACGTCCGCACCAAACGCGGCGTTGCGCCCGAGGTATTTATAGCTTCGCACATAGTCATAGCAAGCGCGCAGCATCTGCGCGGGCGTCATGTCCTGCGTCGTGCAGGCGGCGATTGCCTCGTCGAGAAGCACGTCTATTTCTTCGCTTCCTGTGGTATAGTAGCCGTTTTCGTCAAACAGGTACTCGCCCTGCGCGCCGTCTTGCAGCAGTTGCCCGCCGCGTAAGCTGAGGACCACATGCCCGTCCGTCCGATGAAGCGCGCCGTCTGCAAAAATGCAGCCCGTGTCCGTATCGGAAAGATACGTCCAGCCGCCGCTGGTGAAAAGCCCGTTTTCCCGGACGACACAGCCGCTTTCATCGACCACAAAGCCGCGTCCGTCCTTTGTGTGTGCGCCCGTGCGCATCGGGGAAATCTCCAGCGTCTGCAGGTTCCATCGCTCGCCTGCACTTTCCAGATACTCATGCGGAAAAACCGCTTCGAGCGCCTCCGCATACCGCGCGTCCGTGCGCGGCATGTCCAGAAGCAGATCGTAAGAAACCGCATCCAGCCCGTCCCGGTCCGGCGTTCTGCCAAGCAGCCGGTTGACCAGCACCGCCGCATCCGCGCGCGTCAGAACCGTCATGTCGGTCATGCCTGCCGGAAGCACCGTATCCGGCAAATCCAGCGCGCGCGTGAGCGCTCCTTGCAGCTCATAGGCAAGCGCGGCATCCTGGGGTCTGAAATAGGAAGGCTCCGGTTCTTCTGCGGTGCATCCGGGTCTTCCGCGCCCACCTCATTCAGCTCTTCCTGCTGCTTCCGCCTCCGGCTTCGAAACCGGCTCCGGAACTTCAAAAAAAGCTGCCGCCGCGCAGACCGCCCCATAATACCACGCCTCCGGCGAAACGTCCGCAAAGCCGCTTTCCGGCAGATTCTTCGGGGAAAGCGCCGCCAGATTGCAGACCAGCTGCGCTGCCTCTGCACGCCGGAGCGGCTGATCGGGTCCAAAAAAGCCCTTTGGCGCGCTCATATACGCCGTGTGCAGCACGTATTCCGGCTCGACCTCCGCAGCAAAAGCCCCGGCAGCGACCGGCTCCGCCTTCGGCTCCTGCTCCTGCTGCGGCACGCTCTGCGCGCATCCGCCAAACAGCAGCGCCAGCGCCAAAACGCCGCAGCAGATGTTTAACCCTCTTTTCATATCCTCTCTCGGGCAAACGCCCTCTCCTGCTTTTTCGTCAAAATACTTTTTCACGATTATATTATAGTATAGAAAGCGCTCTGTGTAAATGTTTCCAGCAAAAAAACTCCATTTTCCTTCCCGAAAAAAAGGACCGGCAAAATCGTGCCGGGAAATAAAATGAAATCCATGTTATCCGGCGGCTTCGCTGACCGGAAACATACCTATCGCCTCGCAAGTGTGGAATTTTTGTCCCTTTGGGACAAAATTATGGTCCCTGTCAAAAAGCAACCGTTTTTGACAGTTCAGGACCGGCACAAATCGTGCCGGTCCCTGCGTGCGTTATTCAATTTTTCTGCGTTTGCAGCTGCGAAAGCCTGTAGAGCATCACAGCAAGCGCCTCGCGGGTCACCGGCTGCTGCCAGCCGAAGTTCCCCTGTTCGTCGCCTGCGGCAATGCCAGTCCGCTTTGCCCACTGCACCGCCTCCTGCGCCCAGTCGGACGGATGATCGCCCGTACCGCTCAGGCTCAGAAGCTCCTGCTTTGTCATATCGAGTTCCTCCTCTACCAGTTTCCGGAACGCTTGCCACTGCGACTCGTCGTCCACCCACGGCGCGGGGCAGCGCTTGCTGACCACGTCAAAGTGGCGCAGGACGTTCTCGATCGGAATGCCGTAGCGCGTCATCAGAAGCCGCGTCAGTCTTGCCGCGTTGCGGACCGTCTTTCTGGAAAACACATACTGCCCCGCCGCATAGCGGCAGCAAAGCTCGATGCTGATGGAGTTTTCGTTCCGGCACTCGGGGTGCTTCTGCACATAGATCCCAGCCGTTCCGACGCTCCACGCCGTATCGCCGTCGTCCACCGACTGCAGCCACCCCAGATCGTCCACAAAATAGTGCGCGGACGCCTTGACGACATTGTCTCGGAAATAGCGAAGATTGCTGCCTGCCGAGTCGTTTCTGCCTGCCGTATAATGCAAAACCAGATAGCGAATAGGCTCCAGCCGCCCCGGCGTGTAATTCCCGGCGTGTGCGCTCGTCATTTGTCCTTCGCCGCCCCGACGGCAGCCGCGTCCACCATACCCTCGGACATGATATAGCTGACGACGCTTGCCACCGTCGTCACCGCGCCCGCGACAGTGCTGATGGCAGTTTCGTCAACCCCAAAGACCATCGCCAGCCCCGTTGCCACACCGGCAAGCGCGGCAAGAAATTTTCTGCTTGTGAGCTTTTTTCGAATGAATGTCTGCATGTTTTCTTCCTCCCTTTCTTATCCCAGTCCCAGCTTCAGCAGAATGAAGCCGACCAACGCGCCCGCAATCGCGGCAATCGCTTTTTCCACAATCATGTCCCACCGGCGTCCGGACCGCTGCGCCATCTGGCTGACGTCCTTTTTGATCTCCTTGATGTCCGAGTCCATGCCCTCCTGGCGCTGTGCCAGCATTGCAACACAGCTTGCCATCTTGTCAAGATCATCCTGCCGGCGCTCTAATTCCTTGATGCGTCCTTCCTGCCGCTGCAGAAGCCCGTCGTGGCGTGTGAGAAGAATCGTTTTTTCTTCCTCCGTCATTGCCTTTTCTCCCCCCCTTTCATATATACGGCGCGCACACAAAAAATTGCACGTCGGAAGGCAACCATGCCCTTCCAAACGTGCAAAAAAGCGGTATCCGATCAAAAACCTCGTAGAGTTTCGCCCCGCAGGGCGAAATAAAATGAAAGATATTTTATCCGGCGGCTCCGCCGACCGGAAAAATTCCTATCGCCTCGCAAGTGTGGAATTTTTGCCTCGACGGGGCAAAAATTATGCGTGCAGTCGAGGCGCAGCCCTTAAATAAGAAGCCCGGAATGGCGTGCCATTCCGGGCTTCTTATTTTATTTACCCATGTTCATCTGCGCAGCGACTTCTGCAGCGAAATCTTCCTGCTTCTTCTCGATGCCCTCGCCCTTTTCAAAGCGGACGGCGTCGACGAACTTGACCTTGCCGCCAAGCTCCTTTGCAGCGGCAGCCATGTACTGCTCGACGGAGACAGAACCGTCCTTGACGAACTGCTGCTGGAGCAGGCAGTTCTCTTCGTAGAACTTGTTGATCTTGCCGGCCGCGATCTTTTCCTTGACCTGCTGCGGCTTGGAAGCCATCTTCGGGTCGTTGTCCATCTGCGCAACGAGAATCTTCTTTCTCTTCTGCCAGAACGTCCTCGGTCACGAGGCTCTTGTCCCAGAAGCGGGGGTTCAAAGCCGCGATCTGCATCGCGACGTCCTTGCCGATGGTGGTCGCGTCGATGCCGCCCTCGACCTCGAGGTTGACCAGCACGCCAATCTTGCCGCCCGCGTGGACATAGGCCACGGAGGTGTTCTTGTCGAAGCGATGGAACGGCGGATCTGCAGGTTTTCGCCGATGGACATGACCTTCTCGGCAGGACCTCGGAGACCTTCAGCTCCGTGCCGGGATACTTGCAGTCCATGATTGCCTCGACGTCGGCGGGGTTGTCCTTCATGACGACGGTGCAGATATCCTTGACGAACTGAACGAACGGAGCGGACTTTGCGCAGAAGTCGGTCTCGCAGTTGACCTCGACGACAGCGCCGACGCCGCACTTTTCGCAGACGGTAGCGTATGCCATACCCTCGGCAGCGATGCGGTTTGCTTTCTTGGCAGCCTTCGCCAGGCCCTTTTCACGCAGCCACTCGACTGCCTTATCCATATCGCCGTCGGTCTCGGTGAGCGCCTTCTTGCAGTCCATCATACCGACGTTGGTCATTTCACGCAGTTTCTTGACATCAGCAGCAGTAAATGCCATTGTTATTTCCTCCTAATTGAAATAGTATCGTTCGATTCTGAAAAAGCGCCCGTCGCGCGGCGGGCGCTTTTTGATTGTGCAATTATTCCGCGGCGGGAGCGGCAGCCTCGGCTGCGGGAGCCTCGGTGTTCTCTTCGCCCTGACGACCTTCGACAACCGCGTTTGCCATGGTAGCGGCAATCAGGCGGATGGCGCGGATGGCGTCGTCGTTGCCGGGGATGACGTAATCGACCTCATCGGGGTCGCAGTTGGTGTCGACAATCGCGACGATGGGGATGTGCAGCTTGCGAGCCTCTGCAATCGCGTTGCGCTCCTTGCGGGGTCAACGATGAACAGAGCGCCGGGGAGCTTCTTCATGTCCTTGACGCCGCCGAGATACTTCTCGAGCTTGGCGATTTCGCCCTGATGCTTGATGACTTCCTTCTTCGGAAGCATTGCGAACGTGCCGTCCTCTTCCATCTTCTTGAGCTGTGCCAGACGGTCGATACGGGTACGCATGGTGCGGAAGTTGGTCAGCATGCCGCCGAGCCAGCGGGCGTTGACGTAGTACTGACCGACGCGCTCAGCCTCTTCCTTGATCGCGTCCTGCGCCTGCTTCTTGGTGCCAACGAACAGGATGGACTGACCGTTTGCAGCAAGGTCACGCACGAAGGAGTATGCCTCTTCGAGCTTCTTGACCGTCTTCTGCAGGTCGATGATGTAGATGCCGTTGCGCTCGGTGTAGATGTAGGTTGCCATTTTGGGGTTCCAGCGGCGGGTCTGGTGACCGAAGTGGACGCCAGCTTCCAGCAGCTGCTTCATAGATACGACTGCCATGTTTTTGTTCTCCTTTTGTTTGACCTCCATCCGGCTCGACAGACCTCCACCCGTAAAGGGCACTAGAAGGCAATAACGCCGGATGTGTGGTTTTAAGTTGTCGCCGCTTTTCGCAGCGCTAGAACATTATACAAAAACGGCTTCCGATTGCAAGGGCTTTTTTAAATTTTTTCCTGTTTTCAGGCTTTTTCCGCGCCCGGGAAGCCTCAGAACAGCCCTCGTTTCTTGCGCAGCACGCGCCAGCCCGGAATGGCTCCTTCGACGAGGATGATATCCTCCCCGATTCTGCGGATGCAGCCCCAGGGAATGATGTAGTCGGAGTCTCTGCCGAACAGCCCCAAAAACCGGCAGGGTCCCGGAACCATGATTGCCGTAACCCTGCCGGTGTCGGTGTCGATGCAAACGTCGTTGAGATAGCCCAATCTTGTACCCTCGCAGACGTGGATGATTTCCTTATTGCGCAGCTCGGAAAACCGGTTGACCATACGCGCCCCTCCCGTCGTCGCTTTTTTCTACCGTATGCGGGAAGCCCTTGCCTTATGACACGCTGATTGCCCGGCGGATGGCGCTGAGCGCGTTTTTTTCCAGCCGCGAGACCTGCGCCTGCGAGATGCCGATGCTGCCGGCCACTTCCATCTGCGTCCGCCCGTCGTAAAACCGCAGCGCCAGAATCCGTTTTTCCCGCGCCGAAAGCTGCGAAATCGCCTGCCGGATGGCAATGGAGTCGAGCCAGCGCTCGTCGGTGTTTTTTGTGTCTCGGACCTGGTCCATCACGGTCAGCGGGTCTCCGCCGTCGGAGTAGACCGGCTCATAAAGAGACACCGGAGAGGCAATCGCGTCCATCGCGCCGACGACCTCTTCCAGCGGAACATCCATCGCGCGGGCAATTTCCTCCATCGTCGGCTCGCGCCCGTTCTTTTCGACCAGCTCCTGCTTGCACTGCAGAACCCGGTAGGCGGTATCGCGCACCGAACGGCTGACGCGGATGGGGCTGTAGTCGCGCAGATACCGGCGGAGCTCGCCTGCAATCATCGGCACGCCGTAGGTCGAAAAGCGGACCTGCTTGGACGTATCAAAATTGGCAATCGCTTTTAACAGCCCAATGCACCCCACCTGAAACAGATCGTCCGGATTTTCGCCTCTGCCCATGAAGCGCTGGATGACCGAAAGCACCAGCTTGAGATTTCCTTCGACCAGCTTCTGCTTCGCCTGCTCGTCTCCCGCCTGCGCCAACTCGATCAGATGCATCATTTCCTCGTTTGAAAGCGTCTTGAGCTTTGCCGTGTTGACGCCGCTGATTTCCACTTTTCCCTGCATAGCCGTTCCCCTCCAACGTGTTCGGGTGTGCATAACACCCGGCGTGTGTACTGGGGAGTATTTCCCGGGAAAGCAATTTGATACAGCCCTCGTTGCGACAATTTCAGTGCCCGCGCGGCTCAGAGATTCGGAATTGTGCTGAAATTTTAACTTTCTAACATTTTTTCAGGCAAAATAGTTGACGATAATCCAGTTGCGCCGTCGACGTAATTTCTCTTCTCGTTACCAGTTTGTAACTTTTTCTCCGCAAATGGCTGGGGACAAGCGGTGTGGATAACAATGTGGAAATGTGGATTTCTCCTTGCACGGCAAAGTTTTTCACATTGTCCACATTTTTGTCCACAGGAACTTTTCCGGGCAATTTGTACCTCCGGCGCATAATTTTGTTAACATAACACAGTCGAACATTATGCCAGAAAACGTGCCGCATCCTGAACGCTCAGCCCGGGGTGCAGCGCCAGCGTCAGACCGAAGCCCACCACCCGCGCCAGCTCGCGCACACGAACATCCGCATCGCGCGGCGTGACAATCAGTCCCGGAAGCCCGGAAGTTCCTGCTCCGCAAGGCTTTGCGCGCGCATCAGTGTCGGCGCGCCGACCGCCAGAACCGGTCTTCCGAGCGCCTGCTTTGTAAATGCCGCGCGGTGGTTGCCGATGCCGGAGCCGGGAGCCAGTCCCGCGTCTGTCAATTGGACAGTTGTACAAAGTCTTGCCGGGTCCATTGCCGCCAGCGCGTCGAGCGCGATAATTGCCTCCGGCTGTAAAAAATCCGCTGCAGCGCGCACCAGCTCGAGCGCCTCCATGCCGCTCGTTCCCAGAACGCCCGGCTTGACCGCCGACACGCTGCAAAAAGCCGGAAAACGCCTCCGGCAGGCGCTGCTTCATATGCCGCGTCACAAGAATGCTCCCCAGCGCCCAGGGACCGAAGGCGTCCGGCGTAATCTCGTCGTTGCCGAGCCCCGCGCAAAGCGCGCTTCCGGGGCTGTGCAGAAACGCCGACGCCTCGCGCCCGATTGCCTGCGCCGCCTGTTCGAAGCTTCCTTCCTCTTTTCTTGCCAGCGCGCGCAGTTCGAGCGTCACATAGCGCCCGACCGGCTTGCCGAGCGCCGCCTGCCCCCGCTCGTCGAGAATATCCACGCGCGTGATGTGCACGCCGCCCGCGTCTTCCTCGCGCGCTTTGACCCCCGGAAGCTGCGTCGTGTCCTGCGCGTCCTGCTTCCAGAGCGCATATGCCTCCATGGCAAGGTCTGTTCTGCCGTCCATCGTCTCACCTCCCGGTTATTTTTGCCGCCGTGCCTTTCCGGTATGCGATTTTTTGAAAAAAAGAAAAAATAGCTATTGATTTCTGCGGTCTTGCACGCTATAATGTATTTCTGCATGAAACGGATTTGTTTGTTTCGGTATTAACGCTATTGGAGGAGGTGTCGTCATGCCCAACATTAAGTCTGCCAAGAAGAGAGTTCTGGTGTCCAAAGTCAACAACGCACGCAACAAGATGGAGAAATCCGCGCTCAAGACCACGCTGAAGAAGTTCGACGCCGCTGTTGCCGACGGCAACCGTGAGCAGGCCGATAGCGCTTACACGGCTGCGGTGAAGTCCATCGATCAGGCTGTCAAAAAGGGTATTCTTCATAAGAATAACGCTGCCCGCAAGAAGAGCAGCATTACCCTGAAGATGAACGAGCTGGCCTAATTTTGCCGAATGTAAGCCCTCCGAAGATGCTCTTCGGAGGGTTTTTTCGCGCTTGCTTCCGCCCGGCGAATTCGTTATACTAGGGTGTATTCTTCCAACTCATGATGTGACCGGCAGCGAGGGATTTTTACGTTGCGCAAGACATTTTTTCGCAGGAATACTGACGTATTTCAAGGAAAAATGACGCGTTATAATGACCCGCTGTCCGGGTGCGTTGGGAGTTGGAAAAGGAGGATGAAAGGCGGTGAAACGATGGACCTGTTCTCTTCTGTGACGGAGCTTCGCGGCATCGGTCCCACGCGCGCAAAGCAGCTGCAAAGGCTTCATATTGAAACGCTCTACGATCTCATTGCCTTCTTTCCCCGCGCCTATGAAGACCGGACAAAGATCTCCTCTATCGCAGGTCTCGAGCCCGGAATCCCCGCCTGCTTTGAGGCGATGGTGATCTCCAATCCCCAGCTCTCGCGCATCCGCAAGGGCATGGAGCTGGTCAAGGTCCGCGTGGCAGATGAGACCGGGCGCGTCGACCTCGTCTTTTTCAATCAGCCCTACGTCAAAGACCAGCTCGTCTACGGTGAGAGCTACCGCTTCTACGGCGCGCTGCGCGATGGCTTCGGCTGTCAGATGCAGAATCCGGCTTTTGAAAAGGCGGACGCGGCAGGCGCCGTTACCGGAAGAATCCTTCCCATCTATCCCCTTACAGCAGGCATTTCCAACAAGCTTCTGGGCGCGTGCGTGCGTCAGGCGCTTGCAGCATGTGCCGAAGACCTTCCGGACATTCTGCCCGCGTCGGTGCAGCAGCAATATGACCTCTGTCCGGCGCGCTTTGCCTATGAGACGGTCCATCTTCCGTCGTCGTTCGACGCGCTGCAAAAAGCGCGCCGGCGGCTGGTGTTCGAAGAATTTTTCGTCTTCTCCGCCGGGCTTGCCGCCATCCGTACGCAGCGCGAGGCGCTGCATACAAAGGCAATGGACACGCAGCATATGGAGCCGTTTTACAGACTTCTTCCCTTCCGGCTGACAAACGCGCAGCAGGCGGCAATTGACGATATTCTGCGCGACCTTTCTTCCTGCCGTCCGATGAACCGGCTCGTGCAGGGAGACGTCGGCAGCGGCAAAACGATGGTGGCAGCCGCCGCATGCTTCTGCGCAATACAAAACGGGCATCAGGCGGCTTTTATGGCGCCGACCGAAATTCTTGCAGAGCAGCACGCGCAGTCGCTTTCCCGGCTCTTCTCCCCCTCGGCATCCATGTGACGCTTCTGACCGGCTCCATGACTGCCGCACAGAAGCGCGCGGCAAAATCTGCGATTACATCCGGCGCGGCGCAGCTGATCATCGGCACGCACGCACTTTTCACGCGGGAGCTGCAGTTTCATGACCTTGCCCTTGTCGTCTGCGACGAGCAGCACCGCTTCGGCGTCGCGCAGAGAGCGGCGCTCTCTGCAAAGGGAAATACCCCCACCTGCTGGTCATGTCTGCCACGCCGATTCCGCGCACGCTTGCGCTCATTGCTTACGGAGACCTCGATGTGTCGGTCATCTCCGAGCTGCCGCCGGGCAGACTTCCGGTCGAAACCTTCCTGATCGGGGAAGACAAGCGAAAGCGCCTCAATACCTTCATCGACAAGCAGTGCGATGCCGGTCATCAGGTTTATATCGTCTGCCCTGCGGTGGAGCAGTCCGAGCTGGAAGACCTTAAATCCGCCGAAAGCTGGGCGCAGGCGCTCGGACAGGCGGTCTTTCCCCACCGGCGTGTGGGACTTTTGCACGGCAAAATGAAGCAGGCGGACAAGGACGCGGCGCTTGGCGCTTTCTCGCGCGGCGAGACCGACATTCTTGTGGCGACCACGGTCGTCGAGGTCGGCGTCGACGTGCCGAACGCGACGCTCATGGTCATTGAAAACGCAGACCGCTTCGGGCTTTCCCAGCTCCATCAGCTCAGAGGGCGCGTCGGGCGCGGCAGCGCGCAGTCTTACTGCATTCTTGTCTCGTCCAATCGGAACGAGCAGACCCGCAAGCGTCTCAAAGCCCTCTGCGCCACCACCGACGGCTTCCAAATTGCCGAGGAGGACCTCGCTCTGCGCGGTCCCGGCGATTTTCTCGGGCAGCGGCAGCACGGTCTTCCGCTGTTCAAGGTCGCGGATCTGCAGATGGACATGCAGACGCTGATGGAGGCAAAGCAGGCGGCAGGGGCGGCAATGACTGGACCTGAAACACTGGAGCTTGCCGAATACGCGCTCCCCTTCGCGCGCGCGTGGACGCGCTGTTCCACCAGAGCGATCTTGCCCTCAATTGAATTTGGAATCCTTCTGCCCCGGAGCGTGATGCACGCTTCGGGGCACTTTTTGCATATGCTATCGGTAGATTTTCGGAAAGCGAGGGTTTTTTATGGCGGTACGGCGGTATTTTCTCGGCGCAAACACGGCGAAAGGCTTTTTTTTCGGTCTACGAGGATTTCTGCAAGCCGGACAGCGGCAACTTTCTTTATGTGATCAAGGGCGGACCCGGCTGCGGCAAATCGAGCTTCATGAAAAAAATCGGAAAGGCAGCGGAGGATGCAGGGCTCGATGTAGAGTACGTGCTCTGCTCGGCAGACCCGGATTCTCTCGACGGCGTTCTCATCCCCACGTGGCATGTAGGCTACGCCGACGGCACCAGCCCGCACGTGCTGGAGGTGGCGCTTCCCGCCGCATCGGGCGCGTATGTCGATCTGGGACAGTTTTATGACGTCGCCGCCCTGCGCCCGAAGCGCGAAGTGCTTGCCGATCTGACGGAAAAATACCGCGCGCAGTACGTCATTGCCTACAAAGCCCTTGCCGAGGCAAAGCGGCTGCACGACGAGCTGGAGGCGGTCTATAATCCGCATGTGGATTTTGACGGTGTCTACGCCCTGGCGAAGGAGCATATTTTACGGCTGCAAACGGAAAATTGACATTGTAAACCGGAACGAAATGATGTAAAATAGGCACGAATAAAAAAGAAACCAACATGTCTGGAGGATATACAAATGAAGAAACCCATTGTATTGGTCATCATGGACGGTGTCGGCCGCGGCGACGGCGGCAGCGGCGACGCAGTCAAGCAGGCAAACACCCCGAATCTCGACAAGCTCATGGCGTCTTGCCCCATGACGTGGCTCAAGGCGCACGGCACCGCCGTCGGTCTTCCCACCGACGACGACATGGGCAATTCCGAGGTCGGTCACAACGCGCTCGGCTGCGGGCAGATCTACTCCCAGGGCGCAAAGCTCGTCGGCGAGTCGATTGAAACCGGCGCGCTGTATGAGTCGAAGACCTGGAAATCGCTGCTCGCCAACTGCAAGGACAACGGCAAAGCGCTGCATTTTCTCGGTTTCTTTCCGACGGCAACGTCCATTCCAACATCTCGCACCTGATTGCGATGCTCAAAAAGGCGCGCGAGGAAGATGTCAAGCGCGTCTACTGTCACATTCTGCTCGACGGTCGTGATGTGCCCGCAACGAGCGCGCTGGACTATGTCGATCAGCTGGAGACCGTTCTCGCCGGGCTTTCGGACGCAGAGCACGAATACAAAATCGCCTCCGGCGGCGGACGTATGGTCATCACCATGGACCGCTACGAAGCGAACTGGCCGATGGTCGAAAAGGGTTGGCGCACGCACGTGCAGGCAGAGGGCAGACAGTTCGCCTCTGCAAAGAAGCGATCGAGACCTACCGCGCTGAAAACCCCGGCATGATCGATCAGGACCTTCTGCCGTTCGTCGTCGCGCACGATGGCAAGCCCGTCGCAAAGATTGCAAACGGCGACAGCGTCATTCTCTTCAACTTCCGCGGCGACCGTGCGCAGGAAATCTCCCTTGCCTTTGACCGCAAGGACTTCGACAAGTTTGACCGCGGCGATTATACCGGCGTCCATTTTGCCGGCATGCTGGAATACGACGGCGACCTCAAGATTCCCGAGCATTATCTCGTCGAGCCGCCCGTGATCAAAAACACCCTCACCGAGGTTCTGTGCAAAGCCGGCGTGCATGAATACGCCGTCTCCGAGACGCAGAAGTACGGGCATGTGACCTATTTCTGGAACGGCAACCGCTCCGGCAAGGTCGACGAAAGCCTCGAGGTCTATGAAGAAATCCCGTCCGACGTGATTCCGTTTGAAAAGGCGCCGGCAATGAAGTCCGTGGAAATCACCGACCATCTGGTTGCCGCGATGGCGTCCGGCAAGTTCCAGTTCCTGCGCTGCAACTACCCCAACGGCGACATGGTCGGTCACACCGGCGTGATTCCGGCAGTCATTTCCGCGATGGAGTCCGTCGACGAGGCAGTCGGCAGAGTCATGGAAGCCGCCGACAAATACGGCTACACGCTTCTCGTCACTGCCGACCACGGCAACGCCGACCAGATGACGGAAACGAAGAAGGGCAAGACCTCCATCCGCACCGCCCATTCTCTCAACCCCGTTCCCTTCATCATCTATGATAAGGACAACAAGTTCCAGATCAAGGACGGTCACTACGGGCTTGCGAATGTCGCGCCCACAATCGTGACCATGATGGGACTCCAGACGCCCGATTGCTGGCAGCCCAGCATGATCTAAGCGAGAACTGCCCGGAGCTAGTGCTCCGGGCAGTTTTGGGTCAAAGCCTCGCAGAGTTCAGCCCCGCAGGGCGAAATAAAATGGAAATATACTACTCGCCTCGCAAGTGTGGAATTTTGTCCCTTTGGGACAAAAATTATGCGCGCAGTCGAGGTGCCATCCCTGTTGCCCAAAAGGCGTCAGCCTTTTGGGCAGTCTTCCGCCCGGAGCGTTGGCTCCGGGCGGTTTTTTGCCTCTTGTGCTTTTGGGTAAAATCGGTTACAATAGTATGTAATTATCGCCATCTTGCATATCCCCGCTCCACACGGAGCGTTTGATCTCTGGCAAACAAGGAGGTTCTGTTATGATCCGGCTGAAAACGGAAGAAGGCACCATTGCTGTTGACAATGCGGTCTATACCAATATTACAGGCTATGCGGCGACGAACTGCTTCGGCGTCAAGGGCATGGCGGTCCGGTCCATGACCGACGGGCTTGTCCATCTGCTGCGCAAGGAGGCAATGGGCAAGGGCGTGCGCGTCACGTTCCAGGATGACAATTCCATTGCCATCGACCTGCACATCATGGTGGACAAGGGCGTCAACATCCGCGCCATTTCCGCGTCCATCATCAAGGAGGTCCGCTATTTCGTCACAAAGTCCACCGGTACCGAGGTCCGGGCCGTCAACGTCTTTGTCGACTCCATTACCATTGATTAAGCGCGCGTGCGCAACCGGAGGTGTATTGACTTTGAGACAGACCATGGACGGCGCGGCATTTGCCCGGATGATCGTATCCGCCAGCGCCGCAATTGAGCAGAAAAAGCAGAAAATCAACGAGCTGAACGTCTTCCCGGTGCCCGACGGCGACACCGGCACCAATATGAGCATGACCCTCGCCGCTGCGGCGCAGGATCTCAAAAAGCGCAGCCCGGAGTCTCTGACAAAGGCTGCCGACATGACGGCGTCGGCGCTTCTGCGCGGCGCGCGCGGAAACTCTGGCGTCATTCTTTCGCTTCTGTTCCGGGGCTTTTCCAAATCGCTCAAGGGAAAGCTGGAAGCAAACGGCAAGGACTTTGCCGAGGCGCTGTCCGCCGGTGTGGAAGCGGCGTATAAAGCCGTCATGAAGCCTGCTGAGGGCACCATCCTTACCGTCTCGCGTCTGACTGCCGACGCGGCAAGAGACCTTGCAGCGGACGACGCCAATCTGGAAAGCGTCCTGATGGGCTCCATCGAGACGGCGAAGGTCGCGCTGGAGAACACCGTCAATCAGAATCCGGTGCTCAAAAAAGCCGGTGTGGTAGACGCGGGCGGCATGGGCTTTGTCACGATTTTAGAGGGCATGCTCGCAAGCCTGCAGGGAAACGACGTTGCCTTGCAGGAGAACACAGGCGAGACGAAGGAGCAGGCGGACTTTACCGACTTTGCAACTGAGGATATTACGTTCGCCTACGATACGGTCTATATCGTCCGCAAGAAGGACGAGACCGTCAATCTCGAGCCGCTGCGTGTATACCTCGACTCCATCGGCGACAGCCTTGTCATCGGCGAGGACGACGAGGCGTTCAAGGTCCACGTCCACACGAACATTCCCTGGGAAGCGCTTGCCGAGTCCCAGAAATACGGCACGCTGGAGCTGGCAAAGATCGAAAACATGCGCATGCAGCACGACGATCTGGCAGAAGGGCGCAAAGCGCGCTCGACCGACGATTTAGACGCCATCGAGCAGGAGCTCGAAGCAGGTGACACCGCAAAGCCCGCGCCCGCCGCGCCGGAAAAGCCCTTCGGCTTTGTCGCCGTCTGCGCGGGAGAAGGTCTTGCCGGTGTGTTCCGCGATCTCGGCGCCGACGGCATCATTGAGGGCGGACAAACCATGAACCCCTCGACCGAGGACATTCTTCATGCCATCGAGCAGACCCCGGCAGAGGTTGTCTTTGTGCTCCCCAACAACAAGAACATCATTATGGCGGCGCAGGCGGCGCAGGAGCTGGCGACGCGCGAAGTCGTGGTTGTACCCACCAAAACCGTTCCGCAGGGCATCACGGCGATGCTGAGCTTCGACGAGACGCAGTCCGCCAGTGAGAACGCGGAGTTGATGACCGAAAGTCTGGCAGGCGTGACGACGATGCAGATTACATACGCCGCGCGCAACTCCGACTTTGAAGGACGCGACATCCACGAAGGCGAGTATCTCGCGCTTTACAACGGCGCGCTGCTCGGCAACAGCCCGGACCTCGACGCGCTGCTTTCGGCAATGGCAGAGAAAACAGCCGAAGAGGGCAAGGAATTCATCAACATCTTCTACGGCGCGGATACCACGCCAGAGCAGGCGTCCCACGCGGCGGAGCTGTTTACAAAGGCGCTTCCGAATGCGGAGGTCAACGTCCTGTCCGGCGGTCAGCCGATTTACTACTACCTCATTTCCGCCGAATAACAAAAACGCATAAAAATTCCCGGTACAGTTTTGATACTGCACCGGGAATTTCTTTAAGACCGGGGATCTCAATCTATGCAAGCCACCGTTCGGTCAGACACTGTCCGGCGGGTCTTGGCGCTTAGTTCCCGAAGCCGGGAATCTGCTGGAAGAACTCAAACGGATTCATGTTGCCGTAGCCGTAGCTGTAGCCATTCGAACTGTCGGAGCCGCTGCCGGGCTGTCCCTGCTGGTCCTGATTGACTGCTGGTTCTGCTCGTTCTGCGCGGCATTCTCCCGTTCGGTGATCACGTCGTCCGTGGGCCGCTCGTCAAGGGTAACGGATGCTTCAACCTCCGCACCCGCACGGTACACCTTGATCGTCGCAGTATCACCTGCTCTGCACTTATTGAGCGCTGCCACCAGATCGGTGTAGGACGAAATCTCCGCACCGTTGAAGCCGACGATAATATCGCCCTGCTGCAAGCCGGCTTTCTCGGCGCAGCCGCCTTCTTCCACACTCCGGATCATCGGACCGGTCGGCAGGCCATAGGTTGCGCCCGTCGTGCTGTCGAGATCCTTGACTGTCACACCGAGATAGGCTCTGCCGGTCACATGACCGTACTGCTGCAGATCATAAATCACACGCAGCGCGTCGTTGATAGGAATTGCAAAGCTGATGCCCTCGATGCTCGCGCCGGAAGACGTGGAGCCGGAGTACTTTGCGCTCGTGATGCCAATCACATTGCCGTTCATGTCAAAGAGCGGTCCGCCGGAGTTGCCGGAGTTGATTGCCACATCCGTCTGCAGCATGTTGATGGGCTTGCCGTCGGTGTTGATCTCGCGGTCGAGCGCGCTCACAACGCCTGCCGTCATCGTAAAAAGTCAGTTCGCCCAGGGGGTTGCCGATGGCAATGACCTCTTCGCCGACCTCAATCTGATCGGAGTCACCGATGGTCACAGCCTGCAAGCCTGTCGCGTCAATTTTCAGAAGCGCCACGTCGTTCATTTCGTCGGTGCCGACGATTTCCGCGTCATACTCGTCGCCGTTATAAAGCTTCACAGTCACGCTTGTCGCACCTTCAACGACATGGTTGTTGGTCACAACGTAGCCGTCCGAAGTGAGGATGAAGCCGCTGCCGCTGGCAGATGCCGACGCAACCTGACCCCAGACGCTGGTGGTGATCTGCGTCGCAATACCGACGCAGGCGTTCACGTTCATCGCGTAAACCTCTTTGGGGGTCAGGCTCTTGCCGGTGTCATTGCTCGAAAGCGACGTCGGAAGCTGCGACTTTTCAATCGTGTAGCCGCCGTTCTCGCTCTGCGTATCCTGTGCGCCGTCCTGCGCATCCTGCGCCGGTTCGACCGTCTGGCTGTTCATGGTTTCCGCCGCCTTGGCGTTCGCCTCTTCATTTTTGCGGCTGATGCTGTTGATCACTGTCGTGAGCGCCGAGCCGCCGATAGAGGCGACCAGCGCCACCGCCACAAGCAAGCGCGATCATGCGTCCGCCGATGCCGTTTTTCTTTTTTGTTGGAATTGTGGTCCTGATCCTGATTTGGATGATAGCTCCCATCATAGGAACTCTGCCTGTATCCTTCCGAGCCGTTCGAATTGTCCATGGACTCGAAGGAATAATTCATTCTTTCGTTTTCATGTTCCATCATAATGATCTGCTCCTTTATGCACGCCGGTTTTCTGCACCAACGTTTTCTTCTTTTGTATGATGCTATCCTACCGTGCAATTATGACCAGATTATGACGATTCAAAAAACGTTGTTTTAACATTCCGAATCCGGACCGTAAACAAAAAGCCGCTGCATATTACCCGGTTTATTCCTCCTTCTGCTTCGCGTAGGGATCCAGGAAGGGCGTGGGCGCTTTTTTATACGTCGCAAGGCTCACCAGCACCAGAGCCAGCGCGCACGCAATTGCGCCCGGTACCGTCGCGCCGATGCCGAACGGAAGCCCGATGAGCTTCCAGAAAATCGTCACCGAGAAGCCCGCTGCCATGCCCGAGAGAATGCCCGCCTTCGTCGCCTTTTTTCCAGTAGAGCGCCGCAAACGCCGGAAGACCCGCTGCCGCCGCGTAAAGCTCCAAGCAAACATCAGGATGTTATACGCATTTTTGATGTAGAGCGCGATAATCAGCGCGCCGAGCGGCAGCACGACGCAAACACGCGCGTGAGCATCAGCTCTTTTTTTCCGGCGTATCAGGCTTGAAGGTCTTATAGATATCGTGGACGCAGGTCTGCACGGAGACGATCAGATAGCTGTCCGCCGTCGACATGATGACGGACAAAATGCCCGCCAGCGCCAGACCCGTGAGTCCCACCGGAAGAATTTCGATTGCCAGCGCCGGAACCACCGCGTCGGTCGAGCCGTAGGCGATGATCTTTTTCCGCCGGAACGAGCTGATGCGCGACCACGCCCATGAACCACACCAGAGGAATCGTCAGTCCATAGACGAACGTTCCGAGGAACAAGCCTTCTTTTTTTGCCGCCTTCTGGCTCTTCGCGGCAAATGCGCGCTGCCACATTTCCGCGCCTGCCAGCGTAAAGACGAAATACGTAATGATATCGCCCACAATGCCGCCGTCCAGATACGGCGTCGACAGCTCGGGCGCAAGATTCTGCGAAAAGTCCCCATGCCGCCGAGCTTGGCGAGAGACGAGGCGGGAATGAGAATATAGACAAACAGAATCAGCATCACGAACTGGAATACGTCCGTGTAGATGACGCCGAACAGACCCGACGTTGCCGTGTAGATGATGAACACACAGCACGCAATAATTGCCCCCCATCTCATAGGAGATGCCGATTTCGTTTCCGAGCATGTTGATGATTGTCGCCGTCGCCGTGACCCTGAGAGGCGACCGTGCCCATCATCGTAAAAGCAATCAGCGCGCCAAGCGTGACCTTCGCGCTCTTGCCGAAGCGCTGCTCGAAAAGGTCGGGGATGGAGGAAACGCCAAACGTCGTGCCGACGGCGGAAATCCGCCCGGCAAAGCCTGAGAAGATGAACATGCCGAGAAGATAAGGCAGCGCCGTCATGATCGCCTTGAAGCCACTCGAGTACGCCACACCCGCGCGTCCCATCAGACCGCTTCCGCCGATGATCGTCGCGCAGACCGTTGCCATCAGCACCAGAGGTCCAAACGATCTGCCGCCCAGGTAGTAGTCGTCCATATTCCGCACCTTGCGGACCACGACCAGTCCGATCAGCACCATCGCAATCAGATACGCCGCAATAATCAGTAAATCAATTGCGTGAATTTCGTTATGTACCATAGCTTCTCCTTTGTCTTTCGTATTTCCGGCTTACCCCGCCGGCGGGGGCTTATGGATTGGAGGAAAAGAACCGGACGACGCCTTTTCTTGCCTCCAGATCGCCCACGAAAATCAGGAGATCTCCGCACCGCAGGGCGGTGTCCGGTCCGGGGGAGACAATCTCCTGCCCGCTTCTTCGGATCGCGACCACCGTCGCGCCCGTCGCGCGCCAGAATTTCAGCGCTCCGAGGCTTTTTCCCGCGCCGTCCCAGTCCTCGGGGATACGGACGCAGTAGTTGGGAAGGCTCTGCGCCGCCTGCGCGGGCAGAATCATCTCGTCTAAAATGCTGCTGCAGAGCTCCTGCAGCTCCCGCCCGAGCGCCTGCTGCTGCTCCAGAAGCTGCCGCAGCTGATGCTTCTTGCCGATCAGACCGCCGCCGTCTTTGAAGCTGCCGAGGCACTGGCGCGCCTGCGCGGCAGAAAGCACGTAAACGCCGCTCTGCTCGCGCACGTTGACGACCGCCCGGTCCTGCAGCACCTGCACCGCCTTGCGGATGGTCTCCGGCGAGACGTTATACTCGCTCGACAGCTTCGATCTGCCGGAAAGCTTCTCGCCCTCCTGCAATTCTCCGTCTGCGATGCGCTGCGCGATGGACCGGGCAATCCGCATATATTGCGGAAGTGCGTCGTTTTCCACAGCAAATCCCTCCTGTCCCCTTCATTTCTCTCCTATTATATCAACTGACAACCTAAATATCAAGTTAAGTTTTCAGTTAAGAAATTGTAAAAAGCCGCCTGCCGGACAAAATCCGGCAGGCGGCTGGCTGTTATTCTTCCGCATAGCGCGCGGGAAGCGCATCGAGCGCTTCGCAGCGGACGGCAAGGCGCGTGGTGCCTCCCACTGTGCAGGTGAAAAGCGTCAGGTTCCAGTCTCCCTCGGTCATTTCCTCCACCGCCGTGGGCGCAAGGGTTTCCAGCGCCATGACTTCATAGGAAAAGACGTTGCCGTCCATGTCCGTAAACGTAACCGCATCTCCCGGCTGCAGCTTTTTCAGCTCCCGGAAATGTCCCGCGTAGTTGTGCCCCAGAATCACCAGATTGTGCGTATACGCAGAGCCGGAATACCGGCACGGCGCCAGACGCAGGCTCTCGTAGCTCCACTGGTCGATCACCGGCAGCTCCAGAGAAATTGCCGGCAGCGACAACAGCCCGATATAGTCTGCCCCGTCGACCGTTTTAACCGGCATATCCATCTGCGGATTGAGAAGATAGTCCGGAATTTCCTCCAGCGCCGTCTCGCGGACGGGCTGCACGGAAACAGCCTCAGGCGCTTCTGCCTCCTCCAGCTCCGGCTTTAACGCTTCGAGCGTCACCTGGACCTGCATGCTTGCCATCGCGTCGGTCATCAGGTTGTACGCCGTGAGGCAAAGCGCTGCCAGAAGAAGCAGCAGTCCGATTGCCGTAAAAAATTTCCCGCGTCTTGTCATGCTTCTGTCTTTCTATCCAGCGCGCCGAGAATCAGAAACACCAAGCCAGATAGCGCCAGCGCCTCCACGTGCCACCACACCGCGCCCGTCTGCGGAAGCGTCGGCTTCGCGGGGCTCGAGGGCTTTGAGGGATTGGAGGGCTTTACCGGCATATCCGGCGTGTCTGTCCGGTCCGGCTTTTTCGTATTGGTCACAACGAAGGTGATGCCCTCGCGCGTGATGCTGACCGTGTAGCCGGAGACGGTTTTCTCCGTGACCGACCAGCGCGCATCCGCGTCGAGATCCAACCAGGTGTAGCGCCAGTTGTTTTTCGCTCAGCTTTACCGTATCATATACTTTTCCGTTTCTGAGCAGCTCCACAGTAATCTCCTGCGGGCGGCTATTCTCTGCGCCGTCGTCGTCCCAGACCTTCAGGACCTTGCGCGTGACGGTATCGCCGTCGTCCGGAACCGGCGTTTTGCTGAACTTCACGTTTGCCGAAACGTCATAGACCCACTCGTTATTTTCCAGATCCTGCGTCGGCAGCAGCGCGAAAAACGGCTCGGCGTCATAATCATTCCCGCCCTGTGTGTGCCGCTCGCCAATGACAAGGTACAGCCCAGCCGCAAGCGTTTTCCCCTGCGTGGGGGAACGTGAGCATGCCTGTTTTGTCGGTTTTCCCGCTGTCTGCGGGCGTAAGCTCCCGGCGCAGCACGTAGCTTTCCAGCGTCTGCGCCATCTCGCGCCAGCGGCGGTCGTTTTTTTCCGCGGATGTCCAGATCAAACTCATCAAATTCGGAGCGAACCGTCAGTTCGCCCGTCTCGTCTGCGTCTGCCACGCGGTAGATCGAGAATTTCGCGCCGGAAAGCGCCGTTTTTCCGTCCCGGTAGGTCAGCGTCAGCGTGGGCTTTCTGGACAGATCAATGCTCCCCAGCCGCCTGCGCGACGCTTGTCAGCAGGCACAGTACCGCTGCCAGCAGTGCAAGGGTTCTTTTTCTACGTGTCATTTTTATCCTCCCTGGATTTCCTCCGCCGCTTCGGCACGAGCAGAATCATCAGAAGAAGCAGCAAAACCGGAATTGCCATCACCGGCGCAACGAGCAGCGGGTCAAACTGCGTTGCGTCCGCCGTCACATGCATTCTCGCCGCCTCCGGCGTATTTTTTTCTACCGGTGCCCGCGCACCAGAAGCCGGGTGTGTTGATGCCGTAGGGCGTACAGGTCACAAGTGTGCAGTAGTCCTCCCCCGGCACGATGCCGAGCGCGTCCACCTGCTCGGGTTCCACGATCAGAATCTGGTCGACCTCATAGGTCAGGACCTCGTCCAAAACGCGCAGCAGAAACGTATCGCCGACGGCTAGCTTATCGAGGTTGGTAAACAGCTTCGCGCTCGGAAGCCCCCGGTGCCCGGAAAGCACACAGTGCGTCCCTCCCCGCCCACGGGAAGGTTCGACCACTCGAGATGCCCGACCGCGACCTGCAGCACAGACTCCTCCGTGCCGTGGTAAATGGGAAGCGAGCAGTCGATCCCGGGTATTTCGATATAGCCCATCACGCCGAGCCCGGAAACGTCCAAGAGACTTTCATATGCCGCTTTCTGCTCGTCGGTCAGAGCAAACACCGTTTCCCGCTGCGCAAGCGAGCGGTTATAGTCCTGCGCCGCCTTCCACATTTCGTCATACTGCGCAGTGTCCAGCTGCGAAACTGTTTCTGCGTAGCTTGCAATCGCGCGCGTCTGGTGCATCGAGTTCCAGTAGTCGCTCAGGCTCGGATACAGCAGCAGGGACACTCCTGCAAGAAGCAGCAGAACCAGAAAAAGCAGTTGTCCAGTTGTTGTTCTTTTTCTTCATGCAGGGTTCTCCTTGCCGCTGCGCGCCGGGGGGAATGCTCCCCCGGCGGCAGTCGGAAAAAATCAAAATCAGTTGTGCTCTTTCATGCGCTTGCGGGTCACCAGCACCACAGCCGCGCCCAGCACGAGGACCGAGCCGAGGATGTAAAACACCGTCGTGCCCATGCCGCCGGTAGACGGCAGCTCCGTGCCGGACTGGTTGTTGATCTCGGCTACTACAGTCGTATAGGTCAGAGTAGCAGAGTCTTCTGCCTTTGTGGCTCCGGTAATCTTGACTTCGACATCCTGCCCCAGACCGTTATAGCCCCCGCAGGAGCCTCGATTTCGCGGAGGTAGTATGTATCCGCATCCAGACCGTCAACTTCAATCTTGCCTTGCGTATTCGTGGTCAGGATGGTGCTAGCGTTCCATGGGATGGTTCCGTCCTCACCCGCAGCAGGAACGTCTTCCCAACCTGTGAGCTTGCCGTCGACAACGACTGCAACCTTATTCTTGTCCTTGTTCAGCAGCACGAACTGTGCATCTTTCAGAACCTTTTCCTTATCGCCGTTGCCGTATTTCAAAACATCCAGATCCCACGTATAGGTCGTGGTTGTGCTGGGAGGCGTGGTCGTGGTCTTACCGGACTGACCGTATTCAATCTTGCTTTCGTTGGGGTTGCCTTCCACGCCGACAACCGCATTTTCGTTCAGCTTTGCCGTGTATTCAATGACGAGCTGATCATTAGCTTTCAGCGTATCGCAGAACGCCTGCGTGAAGCGCACCTCAAACGTGCAATCATCGGTGAGACCCGTTGTCACAATCTCGTAGTTCTCCGCAGCAACATCTGTCCCGTTCAGCGTCACCTTCGTCACGGCGGTAAACGTCAGACCTGCGGACATTTTGTCGTGGAACAGATAGTTCTCAGCGCCCGCCTGCGCGGTAATGGTGCTCTTGAAGTTGACGGTCTGACCGATGTCTGCATCGTTCGTCTTGCCGTATGCATTGGTGGAGTCCTCCTCGACCTCCTTCTCGTTGGTCGGCACGGCATTCTTTTCCTCGATGGTCACGTCCGGATTCGTCGTATCGAGCGAGCAGAGCGTGCCGAGCGTGGAGTCGACCAGATAGTAGCCGAGGTCCAGATTGTCAAACACAACCGTCGCAGATATCGCTTTGGTCCGCCCCTGATTGCTGCTCAGGTTTGCCGCATACGCCTGCGCCAGCTTCGCAAAAGCGGCAGCATCCGCATTTTCGACCCAAGTCACATAGCCCTGATCATTGGTGACCAGGTAAGTGTCCTTGATGTCTTTGCTCTCTACAAAGTCTTTCCAAGCTGCCGTTGCCTTATAAGAGTATGCGTTCGATTCTTTGTTGTAGCTTTCCAGATGCAGAATCTCATAGATCGTATACGTCTGACCTGCAATTGCATTATCGATGGTAATGCTGCCTTCATTGACCGCTGCGGCGAACACACCGGCGCTCAGCGCCAGCACCATCACCAGCGCCAGCACAAAGCCGACAATTCTCTTGACATGCTTCATGATTTTCTAACGTCCTTTCCTGTTTCCCTGTAAAAGTTCCTGTTTTTCGCGCATCAGGAGGATGCGGTATCCTCCCTTCTGCGTCTTCGTTTGATCTGGCACAGTCCAAAGCCCGCTGTCAATACCAGCGCCAGCCCTCCGACTGTAAACCACCCGGTTCCGCTCCGCCGGTACTCGGAAGCGCGTAGTAGGTGTTGTTTACAATCACACCCATTTCGTTCTGGTCCCACGTCCCGGTCTGCTTGTAATCGGGACCGAGGACCTGCACCGTAACCTCGTCATATGTCACCGTGACCACATAGTGCTCTCCGGTTTTGGAGTATCCGTCCGGAACCTTCGTCTCCGACAGATCGTAGCTGTGTCCGGAGGAATGTCGGCAAAGTTCACTTCGCCGTTCTCCCCGGAGACTGCCATCCGCGGGGCAACGGAAACCTGATTCACGCCGTCGCCGCGGCAGATTTTGCAGTTGCGCTGTGCGTGAGCGTAAACTCCGCGCCTGCCAGCGCATTTCCGCGGTTATCCTGCTTCAAAAACGTCAGCTCACCCAGATAGCCCTCCACCGACGGAATCGGGAACTCCAACTCCTTCTGGTCGGAAACCTGTACCTTGCCGTTCACCGTCTCAATCACGCGGTATTTGAGCGTCGTTTTGCCGTTGGTCTCGTACTCCTTCCGCTCGATGAAGCCGATCTGCTCGTTTTGCAATCGCACCCGGTAGCGCAGCGTGTAGATATAGGTCGTCGTGCCGCCGCCCGTTTCCGTCGTATAGCCGGACTGCTTGAGATCCCAGGTAATGGCGTCGGCGGCAAAGCTTGCGGTGTTTTCATCGCCGGGCTGATTCGCGCCGGACAGCGCTGCATGGTAGCCTATTTTGTTTTTGTCATAGAGTCCGATGAACTCCACCGCGTCAATTTCTCCGCCGCCGACCGGCATCGGGTCCGACGCCACCCAGTCCGCCTTGCTCGCGTTCTCGATGGTCGTCTTGATGGTCTCAAAAATCTGATCGTATGCCGCCTTCAAGCCTTCCGTGTTGGTGCTGTCATAGTAGTATCCCGAGCCGATGCTGTTGCTCAGCCAGTTCTTATAGGATTCTGTGCTCCTCGGGTCGCCGATCTCATAGCTTGTGCCGGTCCGGTCCACAACGGAGTAGCCATTTGCATTTTCACTCTGGGTGATGTACTGCTGCATGGTCTGACCGCCGACGTCCACGCCGATGGAGAAGATCGTCGTGTCCGCATTTTTTGATGCTTTGCGCCATGTTCCTTGCACGGATTGCCGCTTCGTCGGAATAGCTGGTGCCATAAGACGTAGGTTTGTTCAGCACATGGTCATAGAAGATTTTCCCGGTCGTATCATAGGGGTCATAGCCGCTATAGCCGCTGCTAATATACGTGGTTGGGAAGCCGTCTGACAGGAAGATGATGTACTTGTTTTTGTTGGCAGCACCGGCAAGCATATCGCTTCCCATCTTGAGTCCCGCTTCAATGTTCGTAAACCGCGTATGACTTGCGTTGTAGCCGTCTGCCGCGATGATTTTCCCCGTTTCCGTGCGCATCGTGTCTTTGAGCGCCGCAAGCGTTTTCTCATCCGTACAGCTCTGCAAGCCAAAAATCTGATGTGCATCCGTGTTGAACGCCACATAGCCGACCTTGCTCACGCCGAGCGAATTACTTGCAGCAAATTGATCAAGAAACTGCTCTGCCGCCTCCATTGCCGCTGTGTAGCGCGTGCTGCCGCCGAAGTTGCTGTTCATCGTGTTGGAAATATCCATCACGATCACGACCGCCATATCGGGCTCCTCGATGACCTCGCTGATTGTGCGCGGCGTGCGTACCTGCAAGGTGATGTCAAACACGTTTTCCAGGTCCGTTCTGGCAATCGTCTTACTCACGCTGACGCCGTCATCGCTTTCCGCGCTGCCGCCCTCTTTTCTAATCTGCTGCGACGAATGTGCATTTGTACTCTGCACCAAAGCCGGTGCATTCTGTGCAAACAAAGCGATCTCACCGTTATCGTCGTCATAGCCGTCATATGCCGCGTCGGCATATTCCTCAAACCAGCCGCTGTCGCGCAGCAGCATCCAGTTGGTGCCCACGCACGGCTCGGCAATCGTTTCATATTCGTCCGTCAGCAGCGCCTGCACCCGCTCATAGAGCGCGGCGAACCCGTCGTCTGAAAGCTTCCCGTCCTGATGCGCCTGCTCAAGCTCTGTCAAAAGCTCCTGCGCCGCAGAAATATCCTCGTCTGTCAGCTCCTCCAGCGCCTCGAACTGCTCGACCTGCTGCGTAAAATCAAGCAGGAACGCTTCCAGTTCTTCTTCCGTGTAGGAAGGTTCCTGCGGCTCGTCGGAAAGGGCAGCATAGCACTCGTCCGAGTGCCGGTGCTCTTGCAGCTCGCAAAGAAGCTCTCCGTCTGCGCTGTAGCAGGTATCGGCATGTTTATGCTCTTCCAGCCAGCAGACAAGCTCCGGCACTTCCTCGTCCGTGGTTTCCTCCGGTTCTTCCTCGTCCGGTTTTCGTCCGGTGCTTCCTCGTCCGGTTTTTCTTCCGGGTTTTCATCCATCGCTTCGTCCGGGTTTTCCTCGGCAGGCGTCGGATTTTCCGGTTCGTCCATCACCGGCACATCGGCAGGCGCTTCGTCCTGCGGCAGCGCGCCGAAGCCGAAAACGTCCTCGTCCGTCAGCTCGTGCCGCTTCTCGACGACCTCGCCGCCAACGTTTCCTTCCACAGTTTCCATCGTCTCGCCGCGCAGCTCGGTCACAATGCCGACATGATCGCTCGCGCCGTCGCCGTCTGTATCAAAAAACACCAGATCGCCCGTCTTCGGCGTATAATCGCCCGCGTCTTGGTAAAAGCCCCGCGTCTTCCAGCCGCTCTGTCCAGTACACGCAGCCCGCGGCATACGGAACATCCGCCTGCGCCACGACCGCGTAGTGCAGGCAGAACGAGGCGAACATCGCGCACCACTCGCTGTAGGGATAGCCGTACCATGCGCCGTAGCGCGTGTAGCCGTGCTTGCCGCCTGCGTCATCGACCTCATAGTTGCGCCCGCTCTGCGTGTAGCCGATCTGGCTCTTTGCCACCAGCGCAACGTTCTCGCCTGCCGTTTCGCCGGTCAGCTCGGGGATTGTCGCCTCCCACTCGCCGGCGCTTTCCAGATCTGCGGATTTATCCGAATAGCAGATCAGGCTGTGCATATGCTCCGGCTTCGTGCAGACAAACTCGCGCGTATAGCACGCTTCCGTATGCCGGTGCGGCTCCAGAATCTCCTGCTGCTCTTCTTCGCCGCAGATCAGCGTCTCTTCATAGCCGTAGCAGTCCTCGGTATGCGTATGCCCTTCGATCACCTCTGGCTGCGTGCAGACGAGATTACCTTCTTCGTCGTAGCAATCGTCCGTGTGCTCGTGCAACGTATCTTCGCATTCCTCCAGACCGCAGGTCAGAACCTCTTCATAATCGCAGCACGTCGCCGTATGGATATGCCCCTCCGGCTGCACCACGTCAAATTCTTTGTCGCAGAGCAGCACCGTCTCGTAGCAATCGTCCCCGTGCCGGTGCTCCTCCATGCCGCAGTAAGTCTGCTGCGCCATTGTAATGGCGGGCAGAATCAGCGCATACGTCGTGCAGAACACGACCACCGCCGCCAGCGCCATGACCGCGCTGCGCCAGCGCTTTTCCTGCGCCTCCGGCTTGTATATGCTGTTACCTCGTGCCGCGCGTCCATTGTCATCTCACCCCCCTTATGAAAGTCTTCCAAATCCGGCAAGCGGCCAGACTCTCCAGACAATTTTTCCGACAACCTGCTCCTCCGCCACGCAGCCGACCTCCGAATGCCGGGAGTCCGCCGAGGTGGACCGATGGTCTCCCATGCAGAAATACCGGCTCTCCGGCACCTGATAGGGAAGCTCGATGTTGCAGTCGCCAAACGACTTATCCGTCACATACGGCTCGTCAAGCCGCTTTCCGTCGACATAGACCGTGCCGTCGGGGTCGATATCCACCCACTGCCCCGGTCCGGCAATGCAGCGCTTGACGAGAATCTTATTTCCGAGATAAAACGCAATCAGATCGCCCTGCTGAAAGTCCGCGCCTTTGAGCGAGACGACGATGTCTCCTTCCGAGAGCGTCGGCGTCATCGAAGAGCCGTAGATCTGCAGCACCGGCGTCAGCACCGTCGCCACCAGCACTGCCAGCGCAGCCACGACAATCAGAACATTCACCGTGCTGCGCAGCGTCTGGCGGTAGCGCCTGCGATAGCGAAGCCGCTCGCGCTCGGCGCGCACCTGCTCGATGGCAGGCACCTCCACCGGCTTCTTTTCCTTCACCCGCATACCAGAGCCCCTTACTTCTGAAGCGCCAGCCGCAGCGCCTCGTAGGATTGGAGCATCGTGTCAGTCTTCTCCTGAAGCTCCGCCCACTTCTGCTGTGTGCCTTCATCCGTCATGGCGCGGATGCGGTCTGCCTCCTGCTGCGCCTGCTGCACAATGGCGTTTGCCTTGCGCTGCGCGTCTGCCACGATCCGGTCGGCAAGCTGCTGCGACTGCTCGTTTGCTGCATGGACCTGTGCCAAATACTGATCCGCCGCCGCCTGCGCCGCCTCAAACACCCCGTTCAGCGCCAGCGCCGCCTCGGCGATCGAGCCCGCGTTTTCCAGCTTCACGGTCCGGTCCGACAGCTGTTTGCGGATGGTTTCGTTTTCCTGTTCGAGCTGCTGCGTTTTCTGCTGCAGCTCATAGATAATGTCCAGCAAATCCTCACGTGTGAGACGCCGGAACTCCCGATCCGTCATATTCTGTTCTCCAAATATTTCCAGATATTTGTTTTCCCTGCGTGCTTTTGGAAACGTTTAATTCATTGGTTCCATGTACTGTCTTCTATTGTCAATCATAAACAATTTGACGCTCGAAATCAAGTACTTGCGTGTTAAAACATTCGCATTTTACATAAAAATTACCCGTCTTTTCTGCATAATTCTTCCAGAAATGTTAAATATATATCCAAAATAAAAAGATGCCCGCCTACCGGGCAGCCGTCCTGCCTTGATAAGCGGAGCATCCTCTTTTTTCCAACCGGCTGACCGGCGCCCTATTGCACCCGGTAACCCGAAAGCACCAGCTCTGTTACCTGCTCCCGGAACGCACGCTCGGGCGCGCAGTAGCGCCGCGCCCCGGAATTTTATGAAACGAGACAAGCCTTCGCTTCTCGTCCACCCACGCCTCAAACGTCTGCTCCTGCGTCTGCTCCATCTCTCACGACCCTTTCTCTGCCGCACCGTCTCTGTTCGGCACGTGGTAAATATTGTCGTAGCAAATCATACGATAAAGCTATTAACATGCAACGATTATTCAAAGTATAAGAAACGAAATATCGTAGGTGGTGGTTGTGTGACAGATATTCTCTCGATGATTCGTCAAAACCGCGAGGCACGCGGCTGGACCGAATATCAGCTTGCCGAGCGCTCGGGGCTGCCGCAGTCGACCATTTCCTCGTGGTATAAAAAGGGCATGACGCCGTCTTTTTCGTCGCTGGAAAAGATCTGCGACGCCTTCGGTCTGACGCTCTCGCAGTTTTTTGCAGATGGGCAGGAGCGCCTCGCGCTGACAGACGATCAGCGCCGCCTCTTGGATGCCTGGGCGCTTCTGACCGCCCCGCAAAAAAAAGACGCGCTGCTTCTTTTGATGCAGACGATGTACTGAGGCGCGTATCCATCCGTATAACGCAAAGAAGGATGCCGGTTATCCGGCACCCTTCTTTTCTTTTTTGCATCTCAAAGCCTCAGAGCAGGCTCGCGGCAAGATGCCACACGGGCTCGGCAAGCACATAGCCCAGCGCCGCCGAGCAGACGTTCGCACAAATGGCGTAAAGCACTGCCCTCCGTTTGCTCCTTCCCCGGAGCGTTCTGGCGTAGACGCACGACTCGATCAGCGTCACAAGCGCCTCCGCCGGGAAAAACAGCAGGAAATAGAACCAGCTTACGCCGCTTTGCAGCGCAAAAAACGAGAAGCATCCGTGCAGCAGCCCCTGCGTCAGGAAATTGACCAGCAGCACCGTCTTCCAGTTTTCCCGCAGGGAAAATCCGAACAGCAGCAACACCAGAAATTCAATCACGAGCGTCGGCACAAACGTCGCCAGAAACTGCAGCGCGTAGCCCCGATACACCGGCTGCGGCTCCACGGTCTTTGCCGCCCAGTCAACCGTCACGATGCTCTGCAGGGTGTCTCGCTGCAACACGTCGGACAAAAACACTTCGCCGGACTGCGTCACCATCAAAATCCGGTACGTCTGCGGCACGCCGACATAGCGGAACGTATGAAGCATCTCGCCGTTTTCGCCTGCCTGCCCGGTAAGGTCTCCCCAGATGGGCGCTCTGGTTGAGCCCTGCGAAATGCAGCCGTGCCATCCTGAAGGAATCGCCGCACGAAACGCCTGCAGCAGCGCCGGGTCCAGCCCCGTCTCATCCGTTTCATACGCGCCCGTGTAGGTTCCCTCGTCCAGAAGATCGAGATAGTATGCCTCCTGCGGCGCATGCACCACACGCACCACCAGCTGCGGCTTGGGACCGGAATCGGCAAATACAACCGTCGTCAGAAGCACTGTCAATACCAGCAGCAACACCGCCGCGCGAAACCGTCTTTTCATGGAAGCTGCTCCTTTCGTCTCAGGATTGTCCTATCTGCATCTTACCACACGCCCGCTGTTTTGAAAAGAGTCTAGCTTCCATATTGCTCCTGCAGATAAATGCCCGCGCGCGACTGGATATTCTGCGCCGCCTGTTCCGCGGAGATGCTGCCGGCAAAATAGGCTGCCGCCTCCTCGCAGAGAATATCTTCCAGCGCCCTGTCCTGCCCCGTGCGCACGGTAATGGTCTCCAGCAGCGCATAAAACTGCGCCGCATCCGATTCGCCGAGCAGCTCCACCTCGCCGTACCAGTCGGTGCGGTTTCCTGCCATAAAATCCTCCATTTCCGCGCGCAGCAGCGGAATTTGCCGGAATTCTGTTTTCCTGCTGATAAGAAAAGCAGAAAGCAAAAAACGCCTTCGCTCCATCGAGATCGCTGCACTGCGGTCCGAGTCCGAGAGACGTGAGAATATTATACGCGCTGCCGCTGCCGCTTTCTACCGGGAAGCCTGCATAGGTGTAGCCCTGCTCGCCCCATGTCTTCGCGTAATACTCTCCCCCGCCCGGCAAGCCACGAAACGGAGCTGATCCAGCCAAGGCCGACGAGCGTTGTCTCCGGGCTATCCGGCATCGAGCCGTCGCCGCCCCAGCGCTTGCACCAGGTCAGATAGTCACAGAATTCCTGCGAGTCAAAGCGGCAGGTCGCCGTTTCCCGGTCCGTGAATGCGCCGATACAGAACAGCGCGCAGAGCCCGAACAGATTGCCCGGCGTATTCCAGGAGTCGACCGGCACCCAGCCCTCCGGCATCTGCGCGCGCCTGCTCCAAATCCTCCAGCGTCACGCCCGGCTCCGGCACGAAGCGTGCAGGCGCGATCAGCGTATCAATCTGAACTGTCAGCGGCAGCTCATACACCGCGCCGTCCTGCTCCAAAAGCCGGTACAGCCCCGGCAGCAGATTCTCCTCCGTCAGAAAATCCACCGTCAGCGGCAGAAGATCGGCGCAGACCGCCTCTGCGCGAAGAGCTGGCGGGTTGAACCCATTGATATCATAAAACGCAAACAGGTCCGGTCCCTGCCCCGCCATAATCTGCGTGCGCAGAACATCCAGAGACGCCGCGTCAGTATCATATTCCGAATCGGAATACGTTTCATACTCACTTCGATACCGATCCTGACCGGTGTTGAAATCCTGCACCATCTGCCTAAAGTCATACGAAACCTCGCCTCCGCCTGTCACAACGGCAAGCCGCAACACGCTTTTCTCCGGCGCGCTGCCGTCTTCCCAGCGCAGGAAGGTCAAGCCCTGACCGTTCGGCGTATACAAAGATAGCCTTCCGGCATCTCCTGAAGCTGCTCTGCCTCCAGCTGAATGCCCAGCTCCCGCGCCGAAGCTACCGCCTGCGTCTGCCCCGTCTGCATGTCCATCGTGCAAAGCCCCGCGTCATCGCAGAGCAGCACGCCGCCGTCCAGCGCCAACCCAAGCCCCGTCGTTTCCCGGCTGACCGCTTCTTCTCCCAGCGGCGCGAGCGTCTGCGCGTCAAATTGCCGCAGCTCCGAGTCGGCGCCGCCTAAGACGTTCCGCGTCAGAACAAGAAGCGTATCTCCTTGCCGCTGCATTGCGGCAAACAGCCAGCCATCGGCGTTGGGGTCAACCGTCTGGCGCGCAAGCTCTGCGCCCTGTTCGTCCAGCAAAATCAGCTGCGAACCGGCAAGCAGGCAGAAGCCGGTCTTCATCCGACCAGCTGGAAAAACCGTGCGCCCTGTTGGGCATCCTTGATCGAAACCGGAATCGTCTTTTCCTGCGCAAATTGTTCGTCGTAATGCGTCAGTGTCAAGCGCCCCTCCGGCTCGGGCTCCACCCGCATCAGAAGATCGCTCTCCCATCGGGACAAAATACCGCGCCGGAAGGCTTCCGCTGAGCAGCCACGCGCCGCCCGCTTCGTCTGCGCAGAGCGCATACAGATAGTCCGCGCCTTCTGCAAGCGTCAGCTGTTCGGTTTCGCCGCCCAGGTCCTGCTTCCAGAGTGCAGGTCCTTTCTCTGCCGGACCGCCCGCCAGAATGGTATCCCCTGCCGCCGTCAGCGCCGTCGCCAGCTGCAGGTCGCCCGGCAGCGGCAGCCTTGCATATTCCAGATGTCTCGTCTGTCCGTTTTCCGTTTCCTGTGTGGTTTTCCCGTTGGCTTCCGGCGCAGCTTCCTCGTTGGAAGAAGCTGCCTGCTCCCCACCCGGCGCGCAAAGCGATGTCACCTGTTTTTCCCGCGTACAGCCGCAGAGCATGGAAAGCAGCAAAATCAAAGCGCCGAAGCGCTGCATCATTCGTTTCAAGCCGTTATTTCCGGCAGCTGTCTGCCCGAACGCCGCCGCGCGCGCGGCGCCCGGGGTCTGGTTGTCTGTGTAACTTTGCCGCCGGAACCTCCTTTCTCGTTTGTACTATCGCGATAGTCTATGTTCAGACTATCACACTCGTCCAATCCTGTCAACCCCTCTTGACAATTTTAGACGATTATGATAGTCTGGTTTCAAAAATACATCGGAGGTAACGCTATGAAGCTGTTCGACTCGGAATGGAAGGTCATGGAGGTTCTCTGGCAGCAAAACGACCAGACAGCGAAGGCGGTTTCGCTGCATCTGGCGCAAAGCGCCGGCTGGAACAAGAACACAACCTATACGGTCATCAAAAAATGCATCGACAAGGGCGCGATTGAACGCCGGGAGCCGAATTTTGTCTGCCACGCGCTGCTTTCGAAGCAGCAGGCGCAGACGGAAGAGGCGCAGTCCCTGGTCGACAAGGTCTTCGGCGGCTCTGCCGAGCTCTTGTTTGCATCCCTGCTGTCGGACCGTTCGCTCAGCAAAGAGGAACTCGACCGGCTCAAGGCGCTGGTGGAGGCGCACGAGGGATGACCGGGCTGCAGGCTGCGATTGTAAGCGGCAGCGCGCTGATTGTGATCATCGCTTTGCTGCGCGCGGCGCTGCGCCGCCATCTTCCCGCCCGGCTTTTTCCGGCGCTCTGGTGCGTGGCAGCGGTTCGCCTGCTGCTGCCGGTCTCGATTCCGACGCGCATCAGCATCTGGAACCTGTTTTCCACTTGCGCCTCGTCTCCGGGCGGCATGGTCTCCGAAACGCTGACCGCCTTTCCCGCGCTCGCGCAGACCACCGCGTCCGCCGTGTCCCCGGACCCTGCCGCGCAAATGCCGGTCCTGCCGCTCATCTGGCTTTCCGGCGCGCTTTTGCTGGGGCTGTATTTCGCGCTCGGCTATGCGCATTCGATCAAACAGTTTCGCGGAAGCCGCCTTACGCCCAGTCCGGTAGAAACACTTCTGCTGGACCTGTTCGGCTTCGCCAATCGCCCCGCCATCCGCGCCTCTAAAAATCCCCGCGCGCCCGTCACCTTCGGCACGGTCCGTCCGGTCATTGTTCTGCCGGAGGATTCCGCCCTTGACCGCACGCAACTTTCTCTGGTCCTTGCTCATGAGCTGGCGCACGTGCGCCGGAAGGACTGTCTGCGAAAGCTGCTGCTCACCGTCTGCCTGTGCGTGTATTTCTGGAACCCGCTGGTGTGGGGGATGGTGGTGCTTGCCAACCGCGACATGGAGCTTGCGTGCGATGAAAAGGTACTGTCCGTGCTGGGGTCCGGCTTCAAAAAGCAATACGCCCTGACGCTTCTTTCCGTGGCGCAGCGGCAGCAGCGGTCTTCCTGCCTCTGCAGCGCCTTTGCAAAGCGCCCGCTGGAGGCGCGGATTGTCTCCATTCTGAACTTTCGGCGCATGCCGGTCTGGACCGGCATGCTTGCTGCTGCGGCGTTTCTTCTTTTCCGCATGCGTCCTTGCCACGCAGGCAGCGCCTCCCGCCGCAAGTGCCGCGCCGGAGCCGGTCGAAGCCGTCCTTGCGTCCTCCCTGCCGGAAACGGCGGAACCGGAAAAACCGCGCCGGACCTGCCGCAGGAAATCCCCGTTGAAGCCCTGGCAGAAGAACTGCCCGAACAGCCGCCTGCTGATGCCACAACGGAAGAAGCGCCCGCCTACATCTTCCCGCTGGAAGACGCAGACGCGGCAGTCACAGATCCCTACGGCTGGCGCGAGCATCCGCTGTTTCAGAACGGAAAAACCTATTTTCACAGCGGCGTCGACCTGGAAGCCGCAGCGGGCAGCCATATTCTTGCCGTGGCAGACGGCACGGTGGTCGAAAGCGGCTACAACGAGGCTTACGGCTACATGGTGATCCTGGAACACGCCGGCGGCGTGCAGACGTTCTATGCGCACATGACAGACTATCTGGTTTCGACCGGCGACACCGTCCAACAGGGGCAGATCATCGGCACCGTCGGCTCGACCGGCTGGTCGACCGGTCCGCACCTGCACCTCGGCGTTATGATTGACGGCGAAAGCGTCGACCCGCTTGCCGCGCTGCAGAGCGAAGCCTGATTCGATACAGAAAAGCATCCGGATACGAACCGTACCCGGATGCTTTTTTTCATGTTTGATTCAGCCCTCTGCCGCTTCCTCCGGCAGGTCAACGAGTATCGCCTCATGATGGACCGCGGGAAGGATTTTCTGCATCAGGTCCTGCGTTGCAATTGCGAGCGTCGAGGAGTTGATGCACGGATGGCAGCCGAAGCGCGCATCTTCCAGAACGGGCTTGTCAATGACCAGCTGCACCTCGTTTTCCCGGTCGTTCATCAGCCCCAGCACGCTCACGGAACCGGGTGTGATGTTCAGAAGCCGCAGCATATCCTCCGGCGAGGCAAACGACAGCCGCGCCACGCCGAGCTGTTTGGAAAGGTCCTTCGTCTTGAAGACCTTTTCGCCCGGCATCATCAGAAGATAGAAGCTCGTCTTCTGCCGGTTGCAGAGAAACAGATTCTTGCAGATTTTCTCTCCCAGCACCTGCTCCACCGCTTCGCAGGCTTCAATTGTGTCCGCGAAGTCGTGGTCGACTCTGTCATACGCAACGCCGAGCGAATCGAGCAGCACATAGCACGCGATTTCCTTTTCCAGCCGGTCGGACACGTCCTCCGGTCTGCCGTGATATAACGTATTTTTCATGATTACCCCACCCGGATATAAAGATTGGAAACAGCAATCGCCTGTTCATATGGATTGCAGCAGGCGTTGATCGTCTCGCAGACGCCCGCTGCGTCCAGCACGTAATAAGACCCGCCTGCAATATAGCTTGCCTGCCCCGGAAGCGTCGGGTCTGTATTTCGCCCCGGCTGCACAGAAGCGCACTCTCGCACAGCCAGATCAGCTCTCTTGTCGTCAAACTCGTCTTCGACGCATCGGATACCAGCTTCAACGCCGCCGGCAGATGAATGAGTCCCTTGAAGCTCGTCCACTGCTTGATCGCTGCCGACAAAAACGCCCGCTGCGTCTCCACGCGCCCCAGATCCTGCATTGCGTAGCCCGAGCGGAAGCGCACCACCTGCATTGCCTGCTCGCCGCTCAGGTGCTGCTCGCCCGCGGAAAGGTCGATGGTGAGATTCTGGCTGGGATCTGAGTAATGCATATCCACGGGGACGTTGAACGTCACGCCGCCCATGGTGTCGACCAGCTGTTCAAAGACCGAAAGGTCCACCAGCACATAGCCGTCCGGCTGGAAGCCGATGATTTCCCCGACGCGCATCAGCAGCTGCTCCATGCCCGCTTCCCCGCCGGACGCCCAGCCGTAGGCAGAGTTGATCTTCGGCACGGAATACTCGCAGTAAATCAGCGTGTCACGCGGAATGGAGACAAGGCTCATGCTCCCCGTTGCGCGGTTGACGGAAAAGAGCATCATCGTGTCCGTCCGGTAGCCGCCCTCGTCGGTGCCCACAATGAGAATGGTCGAGCAGCCCGCCTTGCGCGCGCCGAGCGCTTCTTCCGCCTGCGGCTGCCGCGCTACGACAAAGTGTACGCTCCCCAGCAGCACCGCCAGAAGCAGCGCCAGCACCAGAAGCACCTTCAGGAAGCCGCCGCCGCGCTTTTTCTTCGGCGGCTTTTTGTGCCGTCTGCTGCTCCTGCTCGCGCTGGCGAAGCAGTTCCCGGTGCTCCTCGGTCTCCGGCTCCACGCCCTGCTCATAGAGCCACCGGGCGTATTCCTCGTCTGAGCGCGGAGGATTCTTGACGGTTTCCGCCGTCTTCCGGTTTCTGCTTTCCAGCTTGCGCATCACCCGCTCTTCTTCGCGGTCGCGCGCCACACGCTGGCGGTCTCTTGCCTCGCGCTCCGCCTCCCGCATGCGCTCATACTCCGCCCGGCGCGCCACCTGATAGGCGCTTTTGGACTGCTCGTAGGCGGTCGGCGGCGTGTAGATGCCCTCATCCGGAAAGCCCGCGGCGTTGTCATAGAATTTTTCAAAGTCGATGTTCACGTCGTCCGCCGTCATCGGTCCTTCCGATGCTTCGTCCTGCAGCCCGGCGTCTTCCATCGGGTCTTCCCGCAACGGCTCGTCGTCTTCCAGAAGGCTCTTTACCTCGCTGAGAAGCTCGTCCAGCTCGCGTTCTTTGCCCTGAACGTCAAAGTCATCCATGCAAGATGCTCCTTTCTCAGAAGCCGTTTTCGATACCGCCTCTGCGAAATTCATACAAAATGACACTTTATTATATCAGATCTTAACCATTTTGTAAACATCTGCTTTTTGCGCCCGAATTGGTTTGAATTTCCCGCGTCCATATGGTATAGTAGACCTACTTTTAAGCGTCAGTTGACAAGGGTACACGCGCTTGTCAGCTGACGCAATCTTCGGAGGATTTGGATATGGCTGTCGATGTATCGATTGTTTCCTGCAAAAGCTATGACGCGGAGGAATGCCGGACTGCGCTTACGCAGGCGCTTGCCCCGTTCGGCGGGCTCGACTGGGTCAAAGACGGCATGCGCGTCGTCATAAAGGTCAATCTGGTCTCTGCCATGAAGCCCGAGCAGGCGGCAACCACGCATCCGGCGCTTCTGTGCGAGCTGACGAAGATGCTCCGCGCGCGCGGCGCAAGCGTCCTGCTCGGAGACAGCCCCGGCGGGCTCTATACTGCGGCGCATGTGAACCATGTTTACGATTTGAGCGGCATGCACGCATGCGAGGCTGTCGGTGCGGAGCTGAATCAGGACTTTTCCCTGGCGGACGCCTCCTTCCCGGACGCCGTCTGCGCGAAGAAATTCGCCTACACCGCATATCTCGATCAGGCGGATGCCATCATCGACTTCTGCAAGCTCAAGACGCACGGCATGATGGGTCTGACAAACGCCGTCAAGAATTATTTTGGCGTCATTCCCGGCACAATGAAGCCGGAATACCACTATAAATATCCGCAGATTTCCGACTTTTCCAACATGCTGATCGATCTTTCGACGTACTTCAACGCCCCGCATCTGCATCTGCGACGCGGTCGTCGGCATGGAGGAAACGGACCCACGCAGGGCTCGCCGCGTGCCATCGGCGCAGTGCTTGCCGCCGAGTCTGCCTCGAAGCTCGACCTGCTTGCCGCAAAGCTCATCGGGCTCACGGCAGACGATGTGCCGACGCTGCAGGCGGCACGTGTGCGCGGTCTGATTCCGCAGACGGCAGAGGAGCTGATCATTGCCGGAGAACCAGCGGCGTTCATCGTTCCGGATTTCAAGACGATGCCCGCCCAGTCGAGCGTCTTTTTCCACAAGGCTGGCACCGGCTTCATTGGGAAGATCGTCGACAGCGTCATGTTCCATGCGCTGACGCCCTGTCCGAAGGTCAAAAAAAGCGGCTGCATCGGCTGCGGCAAGTGCGCAAAGATCTGTCCGGCGAAGGCAATCCGGATGGAAAACAAGCTCCCCGTCATCGACCGCAAAGCGTGCATCCACTGCTTCTGCTGTCAGGAGTTCTGCCCGAAGGGCGCAATGGGAGTCTCTCGCCCCGTCTTTGCCCGGCTGCTCAACAAGTAAAGCATTCCATGCAAGGCGCGGGAATTGTCGCAAAGCGGTTGCGTTTTCCGGCAATTCCTGTATAATTGAGGGCGCGCAAAACGCGCAGGTGTGATATCAATACGAAAGGATGAACAAACCAAATGAGCATTTCCTCTTCCGCTCCCTGGCTCAAGTATTACGGCGACACGCCGCAGCATCTGAAATATCCGCAGAAGACCATCTATGAAATGGTCAAGGCAGCTGCCGACAAGTATCCCAAGAACTACGCCTATGAGTTCATGGGCAAAAGACGACGTATGCCGAGTTCATGCAGAAGATCGACGCCGCCGCAAAGGCGTATCTCGCACTGGGCATCCAGAAGGGCGACCGCGTCACCATCTGCATGCCGAACTGCCCGCAGGCGGTCGACAGCTTCTACGCGCTCAACCGCATCGGCGCCGTCTCCAACATGATCCACCCCCTGTCCGCGGCGGGCGAAATCAAGTTCTATCTGAACTTCTCGCAGTCCAAGGCGATTCTGACGCTCGACCAGTTCTACGGCAAGATTGCCCCGATTCTGCCCGAGCTCGACAATCTTGAGACGAAGCTGATCGTAGCAAAGATCGAAGATGAATTGTTCCCGCATCTTGCCGTCGGCTACGCTTTGACTGCCGGCAGAAAATACCCGCACCCCGAGCGCAAAGGCAATTACATCTGGTGGAAGGACTTCCTCCGTAAGGGAAAGAAGCTGAATGCCTTCCTGCCCAAGAACCCCCAGAAGCCCGAAGAGGGCACTTCGATCCTGTACTCGGGCGGCACCACCGGCACCACGAAGGGCATCCTGCTGTCAATATGAACTTCAACGCCCTGGGCTTGCAGACCATTGCCGCGTCCGGCTTTGCCCCCATCAACGGGCTCAAGATGCTCTCCGTCATGCCCGTGTTCCACGGCTTCGGTCTGGGCATCGGCATTCACACCGCGCTGATTGGCGGCGCGTGCTGCATTCTGGTGCCGAAGTTCAACGTCGCAACCTATGCAGAGCTTCTCATCAAGAAGCAGCCCAACATCATCCCCGGCGTTCCGACGCTCTTTGAGGCTGCTGCTGCGCGCGGACAAGCTGGAAACCGCAGACTTAAGCTGCCTCAAGGGCGTGTTCTGCGGCGGCGACAGCCTGTCTATTGAGCTCAAGAAGAAGGTCGACGACTTCCTCAAGGCGCACAATGCCTCCGTGCAGATCCGCCAGGGCTACGGTCTGACCGAGTGCGTCACGGCAAGCTGCCTGACCCCGAAGGACTATAACCGTGTCGGCTCCATCGGCGTCCCCTTCCCCGATACGTATTACAAGATCGTCAAGCCCGGCACCACCGAAGAGCTGGACGCGAACTTCGAAGGCGAGATCTGCATCTCCGGTCCTTCCGTCATGCTGCGCTACGTCGATAACCCCGAGGAGACCGCCAACACGCTCCGCCGCCACGAAGACGGCCGCATCTGGCTCCACACGGGCGATCTCGGCAAGATGGACGAGGACGGCTTCGTCTTCTTCTCGCAGCGCATGAAGCGCATGATCATCACCTCCGGCTACAACGTCTACCCCGGTCAGCTGGAAAACATCATCGACGGACATGAAAAGGTCCTGCTCTCGTGCGTCATCGGCGTCAAGGACCCGTACAAGGTCCAGAAGGTCAAGGCCTTCGTCGTTCTGCGCCCCGGCTTCGAGGCAAACGACGAAACGAAAAAGGAGCTGCTCGACTACTGCCGCCAGCACATCGCAAAGTACGCGATGCCGTATGATATTGAATTCCGCGACGAGCTTCCCAAGACGCTCGTTGGCAGGTCGCCTACCGCATCCTCGAGGAAGAAGAGGCCGACCGCCAGGCTACGCAGGAGGCTGTGCAGGCCGCGCAGGAAGCGTCCGAAAACAAGTAATCGTTCCACCCACGTGCGAGCCTTCGGGCTCGCACCTGTGCTATCGGAGGAATCTTCATGGCAAATTCCAAATCGCGCATCTGGGAGCTGGACGCGCTGCGCGGCGTGTGCATCCTGTGCGTGATCGTCGTGCATTTTCTCTTTGACCTGTCGTTTTTTGGGGGCTTTCAGCTGACGCTCCCGGCGTGGTACGTCTTCCTTCAGGAATACGGCGGCGCGATTTTCGTGCTGCTGTCCGGCTGCTGCGCAACGCTGGGGACCAGAAGCGTGCGGCGCGGCTGCATCGTCTTTGCTGCCGGCATGCTGATCACCGGCGTGACATACGGCATGTACCGGCTCGGCATGTCTGGCGCAGACGTCGTAGTGAAGTTCGGTGTTCTGCACCTGCTCGGCGTGTGCATGATGCTTTATCCGCTTTTCAAAAAGCTGCCGCCTGCCGCGCTTGCCAGTCTTGGCATAATCATCGCCGTCACCGGCTTTGCCATCCGGGGCGTCGTCGTTCCGCAGCATTGGCTGTTTCCGCTGGGTCTTACCTACGAGGGCTTTGTGTCGAGCGACTATTTTCCGCATTTTCCCGCAGCTGGGCTACTTTTTCATCGGCGCTGCCATCGGCAAAACCGCCTACCGCGAAAAAAAGACGCTGCTGCCCGGCACGTTCGGAAAAACGCCTGTTGCCCGCTTCTTCTGCTGGTGCGGCAGGCAGTCGCTGTTTATTTATCTTCTGCACCAGCCCATCGTCTACGGGCTTCTCGAGCTGGTCCTCGCTTTACAAAAATAAAATAACCGCACTGCGCCTCGACTGCGTGCAAAAGCTTTTTCGCGGAAAAAGCTCACACTTGTAAGGCGTTTCCCGCCGAGCCGCCGGATAACATGGATTTTGATTTTATTTCGCACCGGCGCGAAACTCTACGAGGGATCCCGCCGAAGTGCTTTATTCTTATTCTGTCAGTTCGCCGCAAAGATTCCTCTGCATCTGCGATTTCACAAACGCCATGTCGTCCGAAATCGACAGCAGGTAGTAGCTCTTTGCAAGGGCAGCCTCGGTCGTCATGTCCCGGCCGTTGACCGCGCCGACTCTTCGCAGTGCCGAGCTTGCCGCATAGGTCCCGAGGCTCACCGCGCCCTGGCTGCACTGCGAGCAGACGGTGATGATCGTGCCGTTTCTAATACGCCCGTTCAATGATCGGCAGCAGCGCATTCTGCGCCGAGCCCGGAATATTGCCCGCGCCGAAGGTCTCGAGCACCACGCCCTTTAATTTATCCGTCATCAGTGACGCAAAATAGTCGAACTGAATGCCCGGGAAAATTTTGATCACGCCGATGGGGAGCTCCTTAAACGGCTGAAAGCGGAACGGCTCGCTGCTTGCCGGGCGAAGGACCCGTTTTTTGTATTCGATCTGAATGCCGGCATGGGCCAGCGGCGCATCGTTTGGCGATTCAAAGGCTTCAAACTGGTCAGACGAGCGCTTGGTGCTCCGGTTGCCGCGCAAAAGAACGCCGTTGAAGTAGATGCAGACCTCGTGTACCTGCCCGGAGGCGGCAATGAGAAGGGAGCTTATGATATTGTCTCGTCCGTCGCTTCGGATCTGCCCCAGCGGAATCTGCGAGCCGGTAAAGATCACGGGCTTTGAGAGGTTTTCCAGCATGAAAGAAATCGCCGACGCAGAGTACGCCATCGTATCCGTACCGTGGAGGACCACAAAGCCGTCATAATCTTCGTACCGCTCAGCAATGGCGCTTCCGATCTGGTTCCATTCGCGGACTGTAATGTCTGAGGAATCGAGCAGCGGTTCAAACTCCACCACGTCCCACTCCGGCATATCCGCCCAGTACAGATCCGGAATCGCGCGCAGCAGATCTAAAAACGCGCCGCTCGAGGGAACGTAGCCTTTTTCGCTTGGCACCATGCCGATGGTGCCGCCTGTGTAGAGAATGCAGATGCGCTTTTCCATGCCGGGGACGCTCCTTTCTATTCTACGTTTCAGACGTCTTTCATGGTAAGGCTGATGCGCTTGCGCTTTTCATCGACCTCCAGTACCTTGACCTTTGACCACGTCGCCGACCGAGACGACCTCGGAGGGGTGCCTGATATATTTGTTGCAGACCTGCGAGATATGCACCAGGCCGTCCTGATGCACGCCGATGTCCACAAAGACGCCGAAGTCAATGACGTTTCGCACCGTGCCGCTCAGCTCCATGCCGGGCTTCAGGTCCTTCAGCTCCAGAACATCGTCCGGAGAATCGGCGCAGGCAGTTCGTCTCTGGGGTCGCGCCCGGGCTTGACCAGCTCCTTGACAATGTCCTGCATTGTAGGAACGCCGATCTGGCACATCACCGCGCAAGCTTTCTGCTCGCCGTAGAGCTTCACCCGCGCGGGCAGCTCCTGCAGCTTCTGCGTGCCGACGTCCATGAGCTTCAGCCCGCAGCAGCGTCAGAAGCTCCTCCGCCGCCTTGTAGGACTCGGGTGTACGCCCGTATTGATCCAGCACCTTGCGCGCTCTCCGGCACGCGCAAAAAGCCTGCCGCCTGCTCAAACGCCTTAGGGCCTAACTTTGGCACCTTCTTGAGCTGTGCGCGCGAGGTAAAGGCGCCGTTTTCCTCCCGGTAAGCGACGATGTTCTTTGCCGTCGTCGCGTTGAGACCCGAAACCTGCTTCAAAAGCGGCATGGACGCCGTATTCACATCCACGCCGATCGCGTTGACGCAGCTTTTCGACCACTGCGCCGAGCGCACTGTCGAGCTCCTTCTCTGGCATATCGTGCTGATACTGCCCCCACGCCGATCGCCTTGGGGTCAATCTTCACGAGCTCTGCCAGGGGGTCCTGCAGGCGTCTGGCAATTGACACCGCCGAGCGGAGGTTCACGTCGAACTGCGGAAATTCCTCCGCTGCCAGCTTTGAAGCCGAGTAGACCGACGCGCCCGCCTCATTGACAATCATATACGAAACGCCGGGGCATTTGCGAATGAGCTCGACCGCCATCGCCTCCGTCTCGCGCGAGGCCGTGCCGTTGCCGATGGCAAGATGGCGCACGCCGTATCTGTCGATCAGCTTCCTGAGGCTGTCGATTGCCTCCTGCTTTTTGCGCTCGGAAAACGTCGGGTAGACGACCGTCGTATCCAGCACCTTGCCCGTCGCGTCGATCACTGCCACCTTGCAGCCGTGCGCGTAGCCAGGGTCGAGCCCCATTGTGACAAAGCCTTTCACGGGCGGCTGCATGAGAAGCGGCCGGAGGTTGAGCGCAAAGTTGCGAATCGCCGCCTCGTTTGCCGCGTCGGTCAGCATCGTCCGGAGCTCGCGCTCCATGCTGGGCGCAAGCAGCCGGTCGAAGCTGTCCTCCGCAGCCGCAATCAAAAACGCCATCGCAGGCGTTCCGGGCTCGACCACATGCCGCCTGACCAGCTGCATTGCCTGCGCGCGGTCTAAGTCCAGCGAAACCTTCAGAAAGCCTTCCTTTTCTCCGCGATTGAGCGCAAGAATCTGGTGGCTCTGTAATTTTGCAACCGGCTGGTCGAACGCATAGTAGAGCCGGTACACAGAGTCCTCGTCCGGCTTTGCCGCCCGGCTCTGGCAGACCGCCCGCTTCTGCATCATGGTGCGCAGGTTTTTCCGAAGCTCCGCGTCGTCGGAAATCCTCTCGGCGATGATGTCGCTCGCGCCGGAAAGCGCGTCTTCGATTGTCTCCACGCCGAGGTCCGGGTTGATATAGTCCTTCGCCAGCACCTCGGGCGGATCCATCTGCATCTGCTGCTCGAAAATCGCCTGCGCCAGCGGCTCGAGTCCTTTTTCCTTGGCAACCGTTGCGCGCGTGCGCCGCTTCTGCTTATAGGGGCGGTACAGGTCCTCCACCTCGGCAAGCGTCAGCGCCCTGTCAATCGCGGCAGACAGCTCGTCCGTCAGCTTGCCCTGCGCGTCAATCGACGCTTTGACCTCCTCGCGCCGGGCTTGCAGGTTCCGCAGATAGCCCAGTCTGGTCTCCAACGTGCGCAGTGTCGTGTCGTCCATCGCGCCGTGCGCTTCCTTGCGGTATCTGGCAATAAAGGGAATGGTGTTGCCCTCATCAAGAAGACTGACCACATTGTTCACATATTCTTCCTTGCAGCCGAGTTCCTCTGCAAGCAGCTGGGGTATTGTTTTCATCCGGTTCTCCTTTCGTGTCCGCACATCCGGCTTCGGCAATCTGCCGGTTTCCGCCCGGTGCGGACAGCTTTTTTAGTATATCATAAATTCCGGAAATATGATATACTGGAAAAAACGAAAAACAGGGAGACTGCCATGAGATTTGACACCGTTCTGATTGACGTCGACGATACCCTTTTCGACTTCCGCAAAAGCTCCTATCAGGCGCTTGTCAAAGCGTTCTCCGAAATCGGCTTTTCCTTCGGCGAGCAGGAAATGCGCGAGTACGAGGTCTTCAACAACCAGATGTGGAAAAGCTACGAGTTGGGCGAAATTGAAAAGGATTTTATCTATGCCGAGCGCTTCCGCCGCTATTTTGCGTCCATCGGCTTGGACGCTGACCCCGTGGCGATCAACCGCCGGTATCTTCTTGAGCTTGCCGAGGGGCGCAACTTCATGCCGCACTGCCGGGAGCTTCTACAGGCGCTGCACGGAAAATATCTGGTTGTCGTCGTGACGAACGGAGATACCTACGCGCAGGAACGCCGGATTGAAATTTCCGGCATGGCGCAGTATTTTGATTACGTTTTCATCTCCGAGCAGCTCGGCACCAAAAGCCCGAGAAAGGCTTTTACGACAAAGTTTTCCAGACAATCGGACCGGCGCGAAAAAGCGCCATCATGGTCGGCGACAGCCTGTCCTCGGACATGCAGGGCGGCAGAAACGCCGGCATCCCCACCTGCTTCTACGGCACAAAGGAAGCCGCCGACGAAAGCTGCGACTATGTGATCGAGGATCTTCTCGATTTACTGCCCATTCTGGAAAATGACTGAAAACCCCGGACGCCATGTTCAGAAAGCGTCCGGGGTTTTTCATTTAATTCGTCAGCAGCACGACGGACAGGATCACCTGCATCGTGTGCAGAATGCACTCGAGCATCAGGCGATTGCCGATCTCCTCGCCCCTTTTGCGGCATTTGATAACGTCCAAAATGTCGAGTACCAGGCAAGCGGCGAAGAGTACCAGCGAGAGGGCAAAGAAAAAGTTGATTTTCACGGCTGGCTCCTTTCTTACAAAAAACGCGGGCACTTCATCGTAGAGCTTTCCCGTGCGGTTGTAGCCCTGCGGCAGATACGTCACGGAGTGAATCGCAGGTCTGGGCGCGCCGAACTTCGGGTTATAGCCGAACAGGTTCACATAGCGTTCGAGGTCCTGTTCTTCTTCCTCCATCGCGGCGAGCAGCTCCAATGTGGCGCGCGCATCGTCGATGGCGCGGTGGGTGTTCTGTGTTTTGAGCTGGTAGGCATCCACGGCGTTGCAGAGCTTATGCGGAAACGGACGGCGGTCCTTGTAGATCGTGAGCGCATCCAACATCTGCGCGCCCTTTAATACGTCTGCCATGCCGAATTGCGCAAGAAAATAATATAAAAAGCACAGGTCAAACTGCGCGTTATACGCGACGATCAGTGTCTTCCCGCCGAACATTGCCGCAAACCTTTCAGCTGCCAACCGTTTTCAATCCCGTCGTCGAGCAGCATCTGCTCGGTGATGCCCGTCAGCTCGACAATCTTGTCCGGAAGTCTGCGCCCTTCGGAGAGCCGGATAAACTCGTCCATGGTCTCCAGCTCACACAGCGCCCGTCCGCCTGCCCTGCCTTTAACACGGCAAGCTCAATGATCTCATCTTTTTCTGCACGAAATGCCGGTCGTCCCCGTATCGAGCACCAGCACCGCGTCATACGCTTCCAAAAACGCTCCAGCATATGTTTCCTCCAAAGGCGTCTTTTTTCCATATTATATCACAGAAGCCTTCGTTTTTCGAGCCCTTCCGAAAAAATCCCGGCATCAGTGCCCGGCGACGCTTGCAATCTCCTGCAGCTCGAACCGGTACTCCTGCTGCACGTCCGGGTACTTTTCCCGGTCCACACGACTCAGGAACATGGAAAGCGGTCTTACCCAGAGTCCGCCGTCTGCGTAGAGCCTGCGGTAGATGACAACGGGCTGCTCTGTCTCTGAGTCGCGCGCCACTGCCTCCACCAGATAATAGTCTCCCTTGAAATGGCGGTAGACCCGCCCGATCTGAATTTCCCGCATAGAATCCTTCCTGTCAGTAAAAAACGGTATGACCGGGCGGTCATACCGTTTTTTCGTTATATTTCTGATTTCTTCCGGATGCGTTAAGCCTTCGGCTCGTTCTCGTCCTCTTCCAGATCGAATTCCAGCTCTTCGCCGCAGTTCGGGCAGACAGTGGAGCCTTCGTCGAGCATCTGCTCGTCGATAGTGATCTCCTCGCCGCAGGTCGGGCACTTCACCTCGTAAAGCACCTCGTCGTCGCCGAAGTCGTACTCGTCGTCTTCCACGTCATCCTCGTCCTCGTCGTCATAATCCTCGTAATCGTCGTCATCCTCGTCGTCCTCATCGAGCAGATAGTCGTCGATGTTGTCGAGGTCTTCTTCGATGCAGTCGAGCTCGTCCGAGATCGTGTCCACCACGTCTTCGAGATCCGCAACGGTCTCGGCGACGTCGGAGAGCATGTCGACGATTGCGGTAATCATCTTGCCCTCGTCCTTCTCGGTGTCCAGCTTCAGACCATCCATCACGACCCTTGAGATATGCAGATTTTTCGGAAAGCGTCATAGTCTTACTCCTTTCAGCTCTTTGGTCTTAGCCCTTTGCACGACCCAGATATTCGCCCGTACGGGTGTCGATCTGAATCTTGTCGCCCTCGTTGATGAACAGGGGAACCTTGATCTCCGCGCCGGTTTCGACGGTAGCGGGCTTGGTGACGTTGGTAGCGGTGTCGCCCTTGGCGCCCGGGTCAGCCTTGGTCACGACGAGCTCGACGAAGTTGGGGGGCTCGATGCCGAAGACGTTGCCCTTGTAGCTCAGCAGCTTGCAGACGGTGTTCTCCTTGATGAAGCGGAAGGAGCTGTCAAGCGTTTCCTTGCCGATGGGGATCATGTCGTAGGTTTCGTGGTCCATGAAGTAATACAGATCGCCGTCGTTGTAGCTGTACTCATAGTCCTTGCGCTCGATGAACGCTTCTTCAAACTTTGCAGTGGGGTTGAACGACGTTTCAGTCACAGCACCGGTCACGATGTTCTTCATCTTGGTGCGGACGAACGCCGCGCCCTTACCGGGCTTGACATGCTGGAACTCGACGACCAGACAGTACTTGCCGTCCATCTCGAAGGTCTTGCCGTTTCTGAAATCACCGGCAGTAATGGTTGCCATATTGTTTCCTCCAATATTCTCAGTCTAAACTACATACGCAAAAAGCTTATCGGTTCTAAACCTATGGTATTTTACCGCATATATGCGGCAAAATAATCAAATTTTTCGGGCTCTTTGTGAGAATCTCGCAGCCGTCCTTTGTCAGGGACCGTCACATCCTCGATGCGAACGCCGAATTTGCCAGGCAGATAAATACCGGGCTCGGCCGAAACGACGGCGTTTTCGGGCATCGGCTCTTCGTTTCTGGTGTTGGCGTTGGGCGCTTCGTGAATGAGAATGCCGAGGCTGTGTCCGTAGCCGTGACCGAAGTATTCGCCGTAGCCCGCGTCCGCGATCACCTTACGCGCCGCGCCGTCCATTGCCTGCCCGGTCACGCCCGGCCTTTGTCGCCGCGATACCGGCGAAGCTGCGCCTATTGTTCGACAGAACGGTCTTATAGACCTTGTCCATCTCCTCGGTCACGAAGCCGAGCGCGACGGTCTGGTCATGTCGGAGCAGTAGCCCTTGTAGATGCAGCCGAAGTCCATCGTGATAAAATCGCCGAACTGCAAGAAGCTCCGCGGTCTGACGGCACGCCGTGGGGCATGCTGGTGGCAAAACCGGAGACGACAATGGGGTCAAAGGACAGGCCGCCGGCTCCGTTTTTATAGAGTCTGTAAATAAGCTCCGCGCGCAGGTCCTTTTCGGTCATGCCCGCGCAGATGACGCACCTTCTGAAGCTGCGCTGAACGTGAGGTCGGGCTTATTCCTGCGCCTTGCGCATGAGCTCCAGCTCCCACGGCTCCTTCGTCGCGCGGAACGCATCGATCTTCGCCTGCATCGGCACGAGCACGGCGTGCAGCGCATGCTATTCCAGGAACATCGTCGCATAGGTCATATTGGATTCTTCGAAGCCGAGGACTTCTTGATCGTGTGCTCGCCGATGACCTCGTTGATGCGCTCGATCCGTCGCTCGAACGCGGGGATGCGTCATCCGGACCGTGAAGCCGGGGAGGTTGTTTTCGGCGGCCTCAATGTAGCGGCTGTCGGTAAAATAGTACGCGCCCTCTTTTGTCGGACCACGGCAACGCCCTCGGCAATCCATACTGCGCCGCATAGAGCCGGTTGTGACACGCTCGTTAGAAGCAGCGCGTCCACTTCGCCAGGCGAGCAAACTCTGATACTTTTCAATGTTTTTCATGGCGTATTCTCCTTTTTTCTCCATGCGATAAAGGAAGCTCGCGCAAAATGCCGCAGCTTCAGCCATATCGTATGATTATCGATTGCAGAAATCAAAATGGACGTAAGCCCCGCGCAGTTTGCGCCCAGGACATCCGTGTAGATCTGGTCCCCCACCAGCGCAGCCGCCTGCGACGGTCTCAGATGAAAGCGCGTCAGGCACTCGGAAATCCCCTTCTGAAAGGGGTTTCTTTTTCGCGTGGGTGACGCAGTCAAGGCCGTAGGCCTTGCAGAACGTCACGACGCGCGGGCGCTTGCTGTTGGACACGACGCAAAGCCGGATATTGGAAGATTTCATCTGCTCCAGCCACGCGCGCATCGGCTCCGTCGGCACGTCGGTCGTGTAGGGAACGATCGTGTTGTCAAAATCCATCATCAGGAACGAAACGCCCCAGGCGCTTAAAAGCTCCGGCGTCAGCTCCGTCAGACGTTTCAGAATCACATCGGGAATCAGGCAAAAGACATGTGCCACCTGCCAACTGTCAAACTCGGCACAAGAGCGCGCTCTCTGCCTGTAATCCGGAATCAGTATAGCACAAACGCCCCCGTTTTGTCTACGTTTCGCTATGTTTTCTCCCAGGCACGGCTTCCGTAGCGCAAAATCTCCCCCGCCGTCCGGCGAGGAGACAGGGCATGCCGCGAAATATTACGGGGAGAGAATCAATAGAACTTCTTTCTGTTCTTCCGAGCCGCTTCAGACTTCTGCTTACGCTTCAGGCTGGGGCTGACATAATGCTCTCTCTTCTTGACCTCGGCGATCACTCCAGCCTTTGCACAGCTGCGCTTGAACCGCTTGAGAGCATTTTCCAAGGATTCGCCTTCCTTGACGCGAACTTCAGACATCGTTTTCCCTCCCTCCGATGCAACCGGCTAAAATCCTGATTGCTTTCAGGGCCAACTCATTGGCTTGATTATTATAGTCATGCCCTGTCAAATTGTCAAGAATTCTTTAAGAGTCATTCACATGACTGGTATTATATGAGAAAAATCACGGCTTGTCAATAATCTTTCCTCATATTTTTGAAAAAATCCGAAATTCCGCTCAGCAGGGCTTCACGATCAGGTTGACGAGCTTGTTCTTCACGTGGATGACCTTGACGATCTGCATGCCGGCGATGGCCTTCGCGACCTTCTCGCTCGCCTTCGCCGCTTCGACAACCGTATCCTGATCGCTGTCCACGGGGACGATGATCGTGCCCTTGAACTTGCCGCTGACCTGAACGGCCATCTCAACGGAGGAGGCGACGGTCTTGCTCTCGTCATATTCCGGCCACGCGCACTGCATCGCCATCTTGCCCTCGTACTTGGCGGCAAAGCCCTTCTGCTCCCACAGCTCCTCGACCATGTGCGGCGCGAAGGGCGAGAGCATGAGCAGCAGCTTCTCAAAATCGCCGCGGGTGAGGCCGTTCGCGTAGAACTCGTTGACCATCGTCATGAGCGCGGCGATGGCGGTGTTCATCTTGAGCGTGTCGATGTCGTCCGTGACCTTCTTGATGGTCTTGTGGACGATCGGCGCGTTCTTTTCCGAAACGCCCTCCTCGTCCGTCACCTGATCGGCGAGGTTCCACACGCGGTCTAAGAAGCGCTTGCAGCCCTTCACCGCGTCGTCGGACCAGGTCGCGACCTTTTCAAAGTCGCCGATGAACATGATATAAAGGCGCATCGTGTCCGCGCCGTAAGCCTTGACCACATCGTCGGGATTGACGACGTTGCCGAGGGACTTCGACATCTTGACCGCCGGGCGCAGCGCCTGATTGCCGTACTTGGCGATGAGCGCGTCCTTCTCCTCCTGCGTGGAGACGTTGCCGACGTAGTGCGGGTTCTGGCCGAGGATCATGCCGTGGCTCGTGCGCTTGGCATAGGGCTCCTTCGTGTGGACAACGCCGATGTCGTAGAGGAACTTGTGCCAGAAGCGGGAGTAGAGAGCAGGTGCAGCGTGGTGTGCTCCATGCCGCCGTTATACCAGTCCACAGGGCCCCAGTAATTCTCCGCCTCGTGGGAGACGGGCGCCTGGTCGTTGTGCGGGTCCATATAGCGCAGGAAGTACCACGAAGAACCCGCCCACTGGGGCATGGTGTCGGTCTCGCGCTTGGCGTCGCACCCGCACTTCGGGCATTTGGTGTTGACCCAGTCGGTCATCTTGGAGATGGGGCTCTCGCCGTCGTCGGTCGGCTCGTAGCTCTCGACCTGCGGCAGGACGAGCGGCAGCTCCTCCTCGGGCACGGGCACCCAGCCGCACTTCGGGCAGTTGACGAGGGGGATGGGCTCGCCCCAGTAGCGCTGGCGGGAGAAGACCCAGTCGCGCAGCTTGTAGTTGACCTTTTCATGGCCCCATCCCTGCTCGACGGCGTACTTCTTCATCGCGGGGATGGCCTCCTTGACGGTCATACCGTTTAAGAAGCCGGAGTTGACCATGATGCCGGTGTCGTCCTTGAGCGTGAAGGCCTCCTTGGTGATGTCGCCGCCCTCGACCACCTCGACGATGGGGATATGGAATGCGGTGGCGAAGTCCCAGTCGCGCTGGTCATGGCCCGGAACGCCCATGACGATGCCGGTGCCGTAGCCCATCAAAACGTAGTCCGAAACAAACATCGGCACGACCTTGCCGGTCGCGGGGTTGATGACCTCGATGCCGTCGAGGCGAACGCCGGTCTTATCCTTGTTGAGCTCGCCGCGCTCAAAGTCGCTCTTGCGGGCGGCGGCAGCCTGATATGCCTCGACCTCGTCCCAGTTCTTGATGATGCTCTTCCACTTCTTGAGCAGCGGGTGCTCGGGAGAGATGACCGTGTACGTCACGCCGAACAGCGTATCGACACGGGTGGTGTAAACGGTGATATCATCCTCGGTGTTGGTCTTGAACGTGACCTCGGTACCGGTGGAGCGGCCGATCCAGTTGCGCTGCTGCGTCTTCACGCGCTCGATGTAGTCGACGTCGTCGAGATCGTCGATCAGGCGGTCGGCATACTTCGTGATGCGCAGCATCCACTGGCTCTTTTCCTTGCGGATGACGGGCGCGCCGCAGCGCTCGCACACGCCCTCGACGACCTCTTCGTTGGCCAGCACACACTTGCAGCTCGTGCACCAGTTGACGGGCATTGTCGTCTTGTAGGCAAGGTCATTCTTAAAGAGCTGGAGGAATATCCACTGCGTCCACTTGTAGTACTGCGGGTCGGTCGTGTCGATCACGCGGTCCCAGTCGAAGCCGTAGCCGAGCATCTTGAGCTGACGGGTGAAGTTCTTGATGTTCTGCTGCGTGACGAT
>VOFG01002742.1_pt1 | contig 70693 bp, 84 predicted proteins | sample 5384171 | NCBI WGS metagenome assembly VOFG01 (sample SAMN12384726, study PRJNA508395) | human gut metagenome | isolation source: healthy gut F | host: Homo sapiens
GCACGTATATTATTATAGAAGAAACACGATTAAATGCAAGCAACGTGTAGTTTATTTTTTACACGCAGATAAGAAAGGAATATAAACATATGTGGTTAGCAGATAGATGGAAAGATTACGAGGTTATTGACTGCTCATGCGGTGAAAAGCTTGAGCGTTGGTCTAAATATATTTTGCTGCGTCCAGATCCTCAGGTAATTTGGGACACTCCAAAGACTAATAAGAACTGGAAAAAGCTTAACGGTCACTATCACAGAAGCAAGAAAGGCGGCGGTGAGTGGGAGTTTTTGATTTGCCGCAGGAGTGGACCATAAACTACTCTCTTCCTATTAATAAAGAGCTCACATTTCACTTAAAACCATTCAGCTTCAAGCACACTGGTCTGTTTCCTGAGCAGGCTGCCAACTGGGACTGGTTTTCAAAGAAGATTTATGATGCAAAAAAAGCGGTCGTGATGTAAAGGTATTAAATCTCTTTGCATACACCGGAGGTGCCACTCTTGCTGCCGCTGCCGCAGGCGCCTGCAGTCACACATGTGGACGCTTCAAAAGGCATGGTCACATGGGCTAAGGAAAACGCTGTAAGCAGCGGTCTTGGTGACGCACCTATCAGATGGCTTGTGGATGACTGTGTGAAGTTTGTTGAGCGTGAAATCCGCCGTGGCAATCATTACGATGCCATCATAATGGATCCGCCGTCATACGGCAGAGGTCCTAAGGGTGAAATTTGGAAAATTGAGGAGAGCGTATATCCGCTTGTGCAGCTTTGTGCAAAGCTCCTTACCGACAAGCCGCTTTTCTTCCTTATTAATTCCTATACGACAGGCTTGCAGCCTGCAGTGCTCACCTATATGATAAGCACTGCGCTTAAAAAGTTTGATGGTAAAGTAACCGCAAGCGAAATTGGTCTTCCGGTTTCTTCAAACGGACTCGTGCTGCCTTGTGGTGCAAGCGGACGTTTTGAAAGTATCTGCTAATCAGTTCTAAAATAAAATCAGCCGCAGTATTTCATTATTTTCTATGAAGTACTGCGGCCTTTTAATGAATACGCAATATATTACAATATTCTCTTTTTTTCAATAAAATCAGTATCAGCACACATATGACAACGATAACACCTATTATAATCATAAATCCATGTGCTGTCGTCGCAAGCGGTACCCACTTTGAGCTGACATTCATGCCATAGATTCCTGAGATAACCGTCGGGATAGCCATGATAAGTGTGATGATTGTGAGCGACTTCATGACATTGTTAAGTCTGTTGTCAATGACCGTGCTCATAAGCTCTCTGGTACCATTTATGATGTCCCTGTAAATTCCCGTCATCTCAATAGCCTGCTTATTTTCGACAATCACGTCTCCGAGAAGCTCCTTATCCTCAGGATACTGCTCAAGGCGCTTGTATCTGGTCAGTCTCTCTAACACAACTCCATTGGCACGAAGCGATGTGGCAAAGTATACGAGTGTGGATTCCAGCTCGTGAAGCGCGATCAAATCGTCCTCCTCTGTATCCTCTCCGACTCTCTCCTCAATCTCAGTACGCATCTTGTCTATGATGCGCAGATCATTCTGATACAGTACAGATATCCTGTAAAGAATCTGGTATACAAAGCGCATCTTTTTCTTGGTTGAAAATTCCTTTACACGGTTATTTAAAAATACCTGAAGCACTGGTGTATCCTCTGTACAGACTGTCACTATCTCATCATCTGTAAGTATGATGCCAAGTGGGATTGTGGTATATGACTCCTTGTCATGCCTAGTCTCTATCGAAGGTATATCAACCAGAATCAGTGTATATCCGTCCTGCAGCTCTATACGGGAGCTCTCCTCCTCATCGAGTGCTGCAAGTACGTCCTCAATATCAACATTCAGTTCATCCGCTACCATCTGTCCCTCTGCTACAGAAGGGTTGACCATCTGTATCCAGGTACCTCCCTGCAGCGTATCCAGCTCATGTATTAATTTGTCATCTGTCCTGTAAAACTTGACCATGGTGCCTCCCCGTGGCTTTTATGACACACATAATGCCACAAAATATTTTGACATCACTAACGTATTGTCTTTGAAATAAAAGATATTACTTCTCAGCGTATTTCTGACTCTGGCTCTTTATAAGCTCTGCATCCTCAAAGTAATTTATCCTCATGGCGCGCTTGACCTCTGCCATTGTCTGTGCTGCAGCCTCTCTTGCTGTCTCGCTGCCCTTCCTTAGTATCTCATATACAGCCGGAATATCCTTCTCATACTCTGCTCTTCTCGCGCGGATAGGTGAAAGCTCCTCCTGCATGATGTTGTTGAGGAATTTCTTAATCTTCACATCACCAAGACCGCCTCTTGTATAGTGATCCTTAAGCTCCTGAAGGTTAGCATACTCCGGCAGATACTCCTCAAAATGTCCCGGCTTAGAGAAAGCATCAAGATATGTGAATACTGTATTGCCCTCCACATGTCCCGGATCTGAAATCTGGATATGTGTCGGATCTGTATACATGCTCATGATTTTCTTCTTTACATCTGCCTCTGTATCTGCCAGATAGATACAGTTGCCTAACGATTTGCTCATCTTCTGTCCACCGTCTGTACCCGGAAGTCTGCAGCATGCCTCATTCTCAGGTAAAAGCACATCCGGCTCAACGAGCACCTCATCATAGATAGAATTAAACTTTCTGACAATCTCCCTGGTCTGCTCTATCATTGGGAGCTGGTCCTCTCCAACCGGAACAGTTGTAGCCTTGAAGGCAGTGATATCTGCAGCCTGACTGATTGGATAATTGAAAAATCCAACCGGTATACTTGCCTCAAAATTTCTGAGTTTAATCTCATTCTTTACTGTAGGGTTTCTCTGAAGTCTCGATACTGTAACGAGATTTGAGTAGAAAAATGTAAGCTCAGTAAGCTCCGGTATCTGTGACTGCACAAACAATGTAGACTTTGCCGGGATCGAGTCCTGCTGAGAGGTAATCAAGCGCTACCTCTATGATATTCTGTCTGATTTTCTCAGGGTTGTCAAAATTGTCTGTGAGTGCCTGTGCATCGGCAATCATGATAAATATTTTGTCATACTCTCCTGAATTCTGAAGCTCAACTCTTCTGCGAAGTGAGCCCACGTAATGTCGTATATGGAGTCTTCCTGTTGGTCTGTCTCCTGTTAAAATAATTTTTTCCATCTCTATTATTCCTCTGCTTTAGTTCTATTATTACGATTGCATTGTAGGTTTATTCGCCAAACCGTCTGTCTTAGCAATCGCCAGCTTTATTTATTATAACACACTGACGTGTAAAAGCCTAGGAAAAAAGAACTTTCATTTTAATTATTTTATAATATCTGCATACTCTGCCTTTGCAGCCCTGCACAAATCATCCGGTGACAGCGTAATCTGAAGTCCAAGCCTGCCTCCGCTGACCGTGATTTTGTCCTGTTCCTTAGCTGCCTCATGAATAAATGTAGGATACTGCTTTTTCATGCCGATTGATGTACAGCCGCCCCTTATATAGCCTGTAACCTTTGTCAAATCCTTGAGATGCAGCATCTCTATGGACTTCTCACCTGCTGCCTTTGCGGCTTTTTTGAAATCAATTTCGTCATCTATCGGTACCACAAACACATAGTATCCGCCGCTTTTGCCAACTGTCGTGATAGTCTTGTACATGCCTGCGTGGTCAAGCCCCAGCTTGTCTGCTATCTGAGCTGCATCCACAAAGTCATCGCACTCGTATGTGCGTGCCTCATATGGAATCTTCATTGTTTCCAGTATTCTTATTGCATTTGTCTTTGCTTCTTTTTTTCCCATTATACTATCTTTCCTCCAATAAGCTTAAGATATATCCATATCTTTATGCAATTACCTCATTTTACTGATTGTCCGCACTCTTATCGGCATTTTTGTACGCTTCCTCAAAAAACTGTTCCTGCGAATCTACCGGTGTGCTGTTTATCTTTCTGTCCACATACTCGCCATCAGCGCAAAGCTCTCCTTGCCCTTCTCGTCATCTGTCATGATTGTATCGAAGATATGGCGGATCTTGTCCTTAGCATGTGCATCGTATACCGGTGTTGCAACCTCCACACGTCTTACTGTATTTCTGGTCATAAAATCTGCTGACGCAATGTAAATCTTCTCATCATCGCCCATACCAAATCTGTATATACGTGAATGCTCAAGATATCTTCCTACAACACTTATTACAGTGATGTTTTCTGTGGCACCCTCAACCTGCGGCTTCACACAGCATATTCCTCTGACAATAAGCTCTACCTTCACGCCTGCATGTGATGCATCGATAAGCTTGTCTATAAGCACCTTATCAGTGAGAGAGTTAATCTTAACTCCGATGTATGCCGGTTTTCCTGCATTCTTATTGGCAATCTGCTCATCAATCATGTCAACAATTTTATTCTGCAGGCATTTTGGGGCAACAAGCAGATGTTTTACATCTCCGTCCGAAACAGTCTCACCTCTCTGAAGCGCCATAAACACCCTTGATGCATCTGCTCCAATCTCCTGATTTGCAGTGATGAGGGATAAATCTGTATAAAGACGCGAGGTCTTCTCGTTGTAGTTTCCTGTACCAATCTGAGTGATGTACTCAAAGCCATCGCCCTTTTTCTTTGTGATGAGGCAAAGCTTTGAGTGGACCTTGTAATCACCGAGTCCGTAAAGTATCTGACAGCCTGCGTCCTCAAGGCGGTGTGACATCTCTATGTTGTTAGCCTCATCAAACCTCGCTCTGAGCTCGACAAGCACGATAACCTCCTTGCCGTTTTCTGCGGCCTCTATAAGTGCATCGATAATCTGGCTCTTGTCTGCCACTCTGTAAAGTGTCATCTTGATAGAAACTACATCAGGATCCTCTGCTGCATCGTTAAGCATCTTGATAAACGGCTTCATGCTCTCAAACGGATATGAAAGAAGCACGTCCTTTTTCTCAACCTGTCCAAGTATACTCTCCTTGAGCGAAAGCTCAGGTGTGTCACGCGGTGTACGCTTCTCAAAGAAAAGCTCCTGCTTGTCTCGCAGATAGTGCTGAAGCTGGAATACGAATGACATATCAAGCGGTGTTTTTACACTGATAAAATGCTTTTTGCCAATCTCAAGGAAGCTCGAGAGCTCGTCAATCGCCTTACGGTTGATTTTTCTTGAAAGCTCGACTCTTACAGGATCAAGACGCACTCTCCTCTTGATGAGCTCCTCCATCATGTTACGATAATCCATATCCTCGTCATACATGCTCTGCGCATCGATATCCGCATTACGTGTCACACGCATGATTGATTTCTCACGGATTACATACTTTGGATAGAGCTTTGATACAAAGTGTAAAATAAGTTCCTCTGACAACATAAATGTGCCCGGTCTTGTAGGTATCTCAATCAGACGCTTGAATACGCTGTTTGAGCATGGCACGATACCTGTCTTTTTCTTTCCCTTCTGCGTGGTTAAAAGCACTACCGCATAGAGCTGTTTATTGGCAAGGAATGGGAACGGCTGCTGCTTTCCTATAATCATTGGTGAGAGGAAAGGTGCAATGTGTGCATCAAAATATGCCTCCAGTAAATCCCCCTCATCCTTTGACAGCTTGTTGAAATTGATTATGCGCACGCCCTTTGGCTCAAGCTCACCCATGAGCTGCTCGTAAATCCTTGCTTTTTTTTCTTCTCAAGCTCGCATACTCTGTCAAGGATTGCCGATACCTGCTCCTCACTCGACATCTTTGTCTTGTTCTCGAAAATCTTTTCCTTTGAATTCATCTGCATCATGAGTGATCCTACTCTTACCATGAAAAACTCATCCAGATTTGTCTGGTAGATTGATGCAAAGGTCAGTCTCTCTGCAAGCGGTACTCTTGGATTGCCCGCCTCATTTAATACTCGCTCATTGAACTGTAACCATGACAGCTCCCTGTTTGTGTAAACTTCTTCCAGTTTTTTCATCTGCATATATGCTCCTATTCTATATGATATTTTTCCATTCGCGTCTGCGTCTTTTATGTTCGTTTTATTTTGTGCCCGCTGCATTTCAAGCAGCCTTGCCCGCTCTATCAGTTTATCCTCACGGCGTCTCCTTCTGTCTGCCAGATGAAGCTTATTTTCCACCCCGACAAGCACTGTGCAAGTGCCTTTAAAACTCTTTCCCTATGCAATATTTACCTCTCCGTTGATATCATCTGATAATATTCCAATTCTCGCTATACCGCACAGCACATAATGCTTCTGCAATGTCCGTGCACTCTTAAGTTCATTTTCGATATTTTTGTCTTTTTTGTCAATACATTCATGCAAATTTACAAACATTTCTTCAACAATATCAGTACATCTGAGTGTTTCCTTTGCAACAAGCTGCATTACCACCTCTTTGACGCATTTTTATATGAATTAAGGCCGTCCACATTGGTAGTTTGTACCTCTTGTGAACAGCCTGTTATCATCGTTGCCATCATCCTATGACAACCGCTTTCTTTAGTAATTTCTTTTTCACATATAATCTCTCCATTAGCATGATAAATTATTAAAATTAATCAATAACTATTCAACAAGTTAATAGTATCAAGCTAATGTAAAGTCCAAAACGCAGTTATGTAAAATCATGGTAAAAACTTTACAATTCTTTATTCAGCTTTACATAAATTAATTTTGTGTGCATTTATATATCTTTTAGGCATTTTTAACTATTTCAACAGCAATATCCGGATAATTTGTTATAATTGCATCTGCTTCTGCCTTGACAAGTGCCTTCATCTCATGCTTTTCGTTTACAGTCCATACATGAGCTCTAAGACCTCTTCCATGAGCCTTGTCAATGTAGTTTTTTCATCCTGCATATGGTAGGTTGCCGGATGGAGCGCATCCACATGAAGCTCTCTTGCATACTCTGCCGGATTTACTATAATGTCAGAAAAAAGCAGTCCGCACCTCATATCCGGGCAAAGCTTTTTCATGCGCACAATCGACTCGTGATTGAATGATGAGCACCAGATTCTGTCAAGCATATCATACTCTTCCACGAGCGCCAATACCTTTTTCTCCAGATTTTTGTACTGTACGATACCGTTTTTGAGCTCAATATTTATGGTCATCTCTGTGTTTTTGAGCAGGTCAAACACCTCATCGAGTGTTGGAATACGTGTCTTCTTGTCATAGGACGGCATGTGCTTTGACACATTGAGGCGCTTTAGCTCCTTTAGTGTATAGTCCTTTACAAAGCCTTTCTCTCCACTCACTCTGTCCACGGTCTCATCGTGTATGACCACAAGCTCTCCATCCTTTGTGAGCTGCACATCAAGCTCCACGCCGTCAGCCTTCATCTTTTCTGCCTTCTTGAATGCCTCAAGTGTGTTCTCCGGTGCATATCCGGATGCTCCTCTGTGTGCCCAGACCTTTGTTCCCTCTGTGTTTATCATGCTTTAAGCCTTCTTTCGTTACTTTTTATTTTAGTTATTTTCATGCCTCGGTGCATCATATCTGTCTGCAAGCCTTAAAAATACAAATCCCACTGCAAAGAATATTGCCATAGTTGCAACCGCCACATTTATCGTGCCGCCTGCAAGCTTTACTGACGCTATGACAAGCGAGCCTAAAAACGAAGCTCCCTTTGCAAAAAATATCATAGATTCCGAAGTACTCTCCCGAGTTCTCAGGAGGAATAATCTTTGAAAAATATGAGCGTGACAGCGCCTGCAATGAGCCCTGGAAGCATCCCACACCAAATGCCATGATTCCAAAGCCAATCAGATCATGCAGTGTAAGTGCATACAGACAAACTGCAAAATATCCCGCAATGCAGACATACAAAAGCGTTGTAGTTTTGTATGTCTGTGACAGTCTTCCAAAAACAAGTGAACCGATGCATGCCACTATCTGTGTAAAAAGCAAAAACACTACCTGTCCCACTGAATCGAGCTTTAAATCAGTTCCTATGTTTATACAGTTATCTATTATAGTACCTACACCATCTATGTAAAGGAAAAAAGCAACCAAAAACAGTCCTACTTTTTTATCTTTTGTAGCTATTTTTTTGATTGTTCCAAAAATCTGTGCAAATGCGTCAGCTATAAGTCTTAGGACTCCCGGATTTTTGTTTGTTTTGTTTTTCTCCTTAATATTGTCTCTTATAAATACATCATTTTCAAAATTCTTATGAATATCTTTGTCTGCTGCATCCGATACATAATTCACCTGTTTATAGCTCTTAAACAATGGAATTGTAACAACAAACCACCAGATTCCTGTAACCGCAAAGCCTATTATCATCGACAGGCGGTTTGATATGTATCCAAGCATATCCGGTCCACAGATATACGCTGCCAGTGAAACGAGAAACGGCACACACGAGCCCAGATATCCCCAGGCATAGCCGTAGGAAGACACCTCGTCCATTCTATCCTTTGTCGTCACATCGACAAGCATTGAGTCATAAAATACCAGCGATGCATTGTAAAATATCTTTGTAAGCACATATATAACAAGAAACAGCACCCATGTAGGAGTAAAACCGTTAAGTATGCATGCCGACACCCCAACAACTACGGTCGTTGAAAAAATAGCCTTTTTGATGCGCATATGGTCTGCTATCGCACCACAGACAGGCCCGATAAGTGCTGATACAACCGTCATCACAGCTATTGCCACCGCATAATATGCAGTCGCCCTGTCAGATGAAATCTGCCCTGCGCCATCTCCAACGGCAAGGCTTTTATACCATATCGGTATGAGCGCACACGCAAGCAGTGTGTATGCGGAATTTCCCACATCATATAATACCCATGAGAGCTCCTTTGATGAGAGCTTTTTTGGTTTTCTTTTGTGTATTGTCTTCTTTTGATTTCATAAATTATACCTTCCCTGTTTTGTATGTCCCAGATTACGATTTTATTTTTTTATGTAAAAACCGCTACCACCCATTTGCAAAGTTTATGTAAATAATCCGTCCAATATTAAATCAGCGACTCCCTCGCAATCTCCACATAATGCATGGCATTGCGATGATTCTCTGCTATCTCTTCATCTGTCAGTGGCCTGACTACCTTTGCCGGAGAACCAAATGCGAGGCTTCCATCAGGAATATCGGTGCCCTGGGTGACAAGGGCGCCCGCACCTATTATGCAGTTTTTACCAATCCTTGCTCCATTTAATACGATAGCTCCCATGCCGATGAGTGTATTATCACCTATAGTACACCCATGAACAATTGCGCTGTGCCCTATTGTCACCTTATCACCGATTCTGACACTGTGGCTTAAGTCCACATGTACCACCGCATTGTCCTGTATATTCGAATTTCTGCCTATTTCTATCGGTTCTGAATCGCCTCTTACAGTTGCATTATACCATACGCTTGCTCCGTCAGCCATTGTCACCTGACCCTTAACAACGGCGCCTTCTGCTATATAATATGCCATATCTATCCCTCCATCAATTTCAGATAATCGCCCTTGTCTATATGCATCATAGAAATCTGATTATTATGCCGCCTGAAACCATAGACACAGTCCACATTTCGGATAAGCGACTGCAGACGTTCATCCGGTACACAGACAATCAGCTGCAAGTCCATCTTCCTTGCATACTTGAGACACACCGCACTTCGCTCCTGATCCATCTTGGAAAATGCCTCATCCAAAAGCACCAGCTTAATCTTTGAATCACGATTGCTCTGCTGCATATAAAGCATCGCAAAGCCCGCAAGAAGCGCAACATACTTAGGGTTCTGTCCCTCGCCGCCCGAATCACGTCCTGCCATGTCATCTACAAAGTTTTCCCTGATGACACGGCCGTTTTCGTCCGTAACCTGCTCATACATGCTGAATGACAGATAATTGCGGTAATCCGCATACTGCTCCATTTCCTTGCGCTTCTGCATTCGCAGATGCTCATCCTCATCCCTTGGCGGCATGAACTTGTCTGTCAAAAGTTTAATTTTCTGCTCATATTTCTTATAAAAATCATCCTCACCAAAGCTTATCTGTCCAGCTATTCCGCCATTATCCGGATTTTTACTGTCCAGTTCTTCCGCCATAAGCATCTCATAGAACTGACCGTTTTCGTTCTTTGCCGGCTCTATCTTAATCTGATAGGTACTGTCTGAGAAATTAGTCTCCCTAAGAAGCCTGTTTATCTCATAGGCATGGCGCTTTGCAGCCTTAATATCACCGTGGATTGTACCGATGACATTCTCTCTGAGACTTTTGTAGATCACCTTGCACTGCTCCTCAAACTCACTCTCATATTCCGGCTCATAATCCTTCTCGTACTTCTCCAGCAGCTCCTCATATGCCTTATTTGACTTCTCGGCTCCGCTGAACTGACCTGACGGAAACTCCTTTATATACCTGTAGCGGGCAGTCTGCAACGTCTCAACACACGACTGCTGCCTGCCACCATTTCCGTCTGCGCCTTGCAGCTCAATAAGCTTCTCACGCTGTTTGCTCTTGACCGATGCTCCTGAACTATGCTGCAGCATATCCTGCACCTGCTTCTCAAGCTCCTCTCTGGCAACATAGCCCTGTAACATATCTTCCAGCTGTGCTCTTCGCTGTTCGTTTGCACCTATGATTTTCTCATGCTGGCTTATCTTTTCATTTATCTGCTGCTGATTCAGTGAAAAAGCACTCTTAAGTGCATCGATGTTTTTCTCAAGAAGCCTCTTTTTCTCCTTTAGCTCCTTGTACTGCCCATTCTCCATTGTCCTAATAATCTCTTCGAGCTCATTTTTCTGCGAATTAACTGCTTTAAGCTCATCTGACGCCTCAGAAAGGCCCACAAAATACTCCGGCTCCCCCTTTAAGCACTCAAAATCTCTCTGTGCCTTGAGACTTGAAATAATACCCATAAGCTGTATCTGGTCCTTCTCAAGCCTCTCCACATCTGCCTCATACTCGGCAAGTCTTGCCTTGGATACCCTGCCTCCGATGCAGGCATTTGTAGTATAATCGCGCTTCTTCAGATGTCTGAAAATAAAGTTGCTGTATGAATAGCAGTCCGGTGTAACTCCATCTCTCACCTGCTCGAGCTCGTCCACACTCCGGCACTTTTATAATATGTCCCAGATATCTTTTCAGGCAGACATCTACATACTTTTCCTTTGTATCCACCGCCTCATAAAGCGAACCATCCATGGCTTTTGGTTCACTGTCCATGATAGCCTTTGGAATTGATGAGGTCGACATCCTCAAACTGCTTCATGTCCCTGAAAATAACAGCAGCAGTATGCGCATAACGTGGCTCTGTGATAAGTGAGAACTTGAGCCTGCCCATACGTCCTTCTATGGCATTCTTCCATTCCTCGTCCTGTACGTCAAACATATCCGCAAATACCTGTACCTTCACAGGCTCGCCAAATCTATCACTTAAGTCTCTCTGCAGCGCAGCTCTTGCCGAACGCAGTCTCTCACTGTACGACTTGCGGTTGTTCTTCATATCATCGACCAGACGTTTTTTCTCTTTAAGCTCTTTTGTTATCTCATTTTTCTGCGAAGTATTGTCCTCGAGCTCATCCTCGATATCCTTCTTTATAGACTCAAGCTTTAGATGAAGCTCCTGACATTTTGCCTCTGTAACATCGCCATCCACAATCTCTTCAATGAGGTTTAAAACTGCATTGCTCACATAATCTGTGATGACCTCATCCTCATCCCAGGTCTTTAGTCCGTTTGTGATTTTAATCCACTGACGGCTGTTGTCGGTAAGCATGAGACTTCTCTTCTCAAGCTCCCTAAGCTGATCCTTTTTGCTTCCTAAGTCGCTCGATTTCAAATCCGCACATACCTGAATATACTCCTGCTGCACATCTGCCTGCTGCCCGGCTATATCATCTGCCTTTTCTGAAAGCCTGTCCTGTTCCTCTTCGATACGCTTTTTATCATCCTCAGCTGCCTGAATCCTTGCACGCATATCCTCGATATCTATGCACCTGATCATTGTCTCTGCCATGACAATATCGCTCTGGATATTTACCAGTTCCTGCCCTGACTCCTTTATTTCCTAAGAAGCTCAATACGCTTGCGCATATCCTCTATTTTTTCCCTGATTTGTCTGTATGCATCAAGCTGCTCACTGATAGTCTCTATCGTGCCCGAGTCACTCTTTGGAAACATATAATCACGTATAAACTGGACCTGTTCCATTTGTCATCCTGAGTGCAATAGCACTTTTTTCCATTGTGATAAAACGATTCGGATCAATATATCCTAAAATCACATCATATAATGTGCCAAGATATGCCTCCTTCGATGCGTAAATACGGTTTACATCCCCTCTGGCGCGTCTGTCAGCTGACTGTGAGCGAGTATTTACAAGCTTTTTAATATCATTATTTGAATAGCAAAAGCCGTCCGATGTCACATATGAAGGCTCCGGCATCCTGCCCGAATGACTGAAATACACAAATCTCTTAATCTCAGAATCGTTTTTTCGTACCTCAAATGCTATTCCTATACATGTAAACGTATGACTGCCTGTATCCTCTATCTCAAGCGCTATGACCGAACAAAAATCACAGTCGCCACGATTTGCGGAGCCATCCTTCTGCTCACCCCTCAAATAGCTCAGAACACTTCTCCTGTTTTTGTATCATCTGCAGCCTTGTTCAAGAAGGTGGGGCTGAAGCTGCCGTAGAGGATTACCTGAATCGCATCCATGACGGTTGATTTTCCCTGAGCCACTCTTACCACTGAACAAATTGACATACTCATTAAATTGCAAAACCTTGTGATTTATTCCGCCCCAGTTGTTTAGACACATTCTGGTAAATATCTTCTTAGACTGACTCAATTGGTAACTCCTCCATTTCACTGTTCTTGGCAAATTCATGGGTATGGTTTACAGAACTGCCTTCTGTATTCAATCCGTCAGCTTCAAGTGCTGCAGCAGACTCGTTATCATACTTAATCAGCTCCACCTCATCACTGTACATGCGCACAAGCTCATTTATATCCATGGCTGAGCAGAATATATTTACTGTACCATAAATATAGATTGGTGTGTTGTCCTCCAGGTTTGCAATAGCCCCCGGCAGTTCAATCATCTGATGTGTTTTCATAAGCAAAAGAGCGTCTGACCATTCCTGATTATTGAGCTTTCTGGTAATCAGATTGGTATTTCTGCCATACTCACGAATCTCTGCCAGATTCGTTGTTGTCGCATTAAGCCCCTCGCCCATGATTTTATCCCTGTATATCATCTTCATTATAATGACAATCCTTGCAGTAAGAAGAGTCATCTTCTCGAGCATGACACCATCACCCGTTATCCTGAAAAGATGCTCCTGCTGGTCATGAACCAGCTCGCAGTCAAGCACAGCCAGATAATCAGAGATAAACTCTCTGTTTCTAAGACACACCTGATACCTTGGATTGTCTCTTTGAATCAATGTAACGGGGTCACACTTCATTTGCAAAATACAGGTCTGCCTCAACAGATCCTGAATAGTTTTTCTAATATTTTCTGCCTCATTTGGCGAAACATTCTCCATATATTCAAACATACATTGCTCTCTTTTCTATGCCTCTCGTTTAGAGTCCGATTTGGATATTACAAGCCTTGAGTAGCTTACACCATCACTCTTTGTTATCTCTCCATCCAGACTCACCGTATCCTCACCCATGCGCTCATTGGTCTCCTCCTGCCATAAAAACAGAAGCTTTTCCAGATCCTCCATGGATTCTACAGTTTGTTCATCTGTCACAAACATGCCATCACGCATATTTTTATCTCTGAAGCTTTGAAGCTCCTTTTTGGTATACAATGGCTTTGGCACAAAATCTGCCATATCATCTTCGCCTGCCGAAGCATCGTCAATAACAAACGGAACAAACTCACTTCTTCCTCTCTCTCTTCTTCCCGGAAAACTGTCGTCCGTTACATTGTAAAACTGTCTGGTGAACTTCATTCTGTTTCGAAGAGCCCCAAGTATCTCATCTGTTTTATCACTCTTATCTATCAGGTTAATGAGCTTTACTATATTATCCTCGTCATCTGCGCCTTCCTGCAGGATATAGTGTATCCTTGCAAGCGCCCTCTTTGCAAAAATCGTCTTCTGCTCAATAAGCTTATTGTACTTTCTCTCAATCAGGTCAAACTCATGCTCCACCTTATAAACAAGCTCACTTGCCTTATCACAGTACTCCACGCTGTACTCATAGCGTTTTCTCTCAAACGTACCGGGTGTAGTCTGTGAAAGAATTCCCTCAAGCTCAGCCCTTCTGTCATCGTTCTGATTAAGGATTTTGCTTATAAGCTCCTTTACAGCCTCCTTGTAACGATAAAAGCTGTCCGTGGTTGTAAGGATGGCATAACGTCTGCTATCACTGTTATTAATTTCCTTAATCAGTACCTTCTGTATACCTATAAAATCCTTCATACGTGACAGCTCATCAAAATATGCCCTCATACCATCCTGCATATTTGATAAAAGCTGACCAAGATTTTTGACGTATACAGCGCATTTTTCAGAATATCATTATTTTTTCGGATCTGAAAAATATGTAAAAAGCGCACTGTAAACAGCCAAAATGCTCTCGCGCTCCCTGCTGTCATCATCCACAAGCAGCTTTTTAAACAGCTCAGCATACATCTGGCTGTACTGAGGAAATGCAATCACATATGTGTTAAGCTTTTCATCAAAATCACTCCTGATCCAGCCCCAGTTTATAAGCCTGCCCAATATAGCTGATGGTGTCAGGGTGTATGCGAAACTGGCCTGGTCATATATAACATCAATTTCGGAATCAGGATTATAATCATCATGATTATCCATGCTGCCACTATCTTTATCACTCTCATCTTCATTATAATCAGTCTGCCATACAATGCCTGTTTTTGATATGGTATCCGCTATGATTATCTGACACTCCTCACGTGTCAGTCCCAGTGATGCATAGACCTCGTTATTCTCCTCATATAACGCAACAACTATCTGCATATATGCATCCATATTTTTCGTGCGGAATAAGCTATAAAATTCTTTTGGTATTCTATCTTTCAATGTCATACTCATATAATAACATATCCCCACGTTTTTCGCCATATACATGGAAATAAACGTGGGGATATTAATATTGCTGCTTCACACCTCAGTCTTAACAGTAACATCCGGTTACCGTCAAATCACTGCTGATTGTGACCACCAATAATTCTATTCAATATAATATTCTTACTGCTCAGCAACTCTCAGATGACGTATAAGGTCATTTAAGCTCTCTGCCTCATTGCTCATCTCCTGACTTGCAGCTGCGCACTCCTGTGAAGAAGCTGAGTTAGTCTGAACTACATCGTTAATCTGCTCTACGCCATTATTAATCTGCTTGATAGCATCTGTCTGTGTCTCAAGTGTCTCTGCGATTCCATTAACCTCATCTGTGATAGTCTTGGAATTGCCTGCAACCTCCTCAAGCTGTGATGCTGTCTTGCCTGCAATAACCATTCCTTTTTCAACAGCCTTGACTGAAGACTCGATAAGAGCAGCCGACTCCTTAGCAGCATTTGCACTCTGCTCAGCAAGCACAGTAACCTGGTTTGCCACAACCGCAAAGCCTTTTCCTGCCTCTCCTGCCCTTGCCGCCTCAATTGAAGCATTGAATGCAAGAAGATTTGTCTGTGATGCAATCTCATTGATAGTTGCGATAATTTTACCAATCTCCTGAGATGCCTCATTTATTTCATTCATGGATGTAACCATCTCATGCATCTGTCCGTTGCTATCCATAATCTCAGTTCCGAGTCCGTCAACCTTCTGGCTTATTTCCTTTGCATGCTCGGCATTCTCAGCTACCTGATCCGCTACAGAAGCAAGTGTGGCTGTAAGCTCCTCTACAACAGCGGCCTGGTCTGTTGCGCCCTGCGCCAGATCACTTGAGCTGGCAGCTACCTGCTCAGCACCATTTGAAACCTCATTTGCTGCTCTCTGAATACCACTGACTGTATCTGACATGCTCTCCTCGAAAGCAACAATTGATTCTTTAATTCCTACAAAATCGCCTTTCCACTCCACCTGTGGTTTAAAGCTGAAATTACCATCAGCAAACTGTCTCATAGTCTGGTCGATATCATCAATATATGTGCCAAGTGTCCTGATAGACTTTCTAAGGTCATGTGCAAGTTTGCCAACCTCATCATCTGAATGATACTCCAGATTGCTGTGAAGATTTCCATTAACAAGCTCCCCCGCTACTACTTCAATCTGCTGTAATGGTTCAAGCACAGAATCAACAACCTGATCACTGATTTTTTTCGCAATCATTGTGGCTACAATTCCAACTATTATTACATTAGCCAGTCCAATAATCAGGAAAAACGTAACAGCTGCTCCCGAATTAGCACCAAAGATATTAGCATTTGCACCCAAATAAACCAATAAAATTGCAACAATTGATATGCCTCCCGATACAAGCAGCATATCCAATACTTTCTTATAGCCATATTTCAATCTCTGCTGAAGTGGCATTTCCATTATTTTGCTTTTAGCTTCCTCACCCATATGTAATTCTCCCTTTCTCATTTAGGTTTCGTTCTATACAGTAAGATTATTATATCATTACCATAGTACTATTTCAATGATAATTTGACAATATTCGTCATTTTTGACATATCACCTAATTTTAGAAACGATTTATAGTCAAATACACCAATTTCCCGCTTATTACACCTCGAAATCCATACATGCCCTATTTGCAGTAAATGGTCTCACCCTGGTATCCGCCACTGCAACATGCTTAGGATTCTTTGCATACGCTGCAAGTGCATCAGCATCCTCAAATGTAGTATCAAGCATCACATCTACTGTAGATGTCGGAAGATAATCTGTGCGTACTGAAATGTCGATCATTCCCGGAATCTGCCCTTTAAGTCCCTCTAAGCCTTCCTTTACTTCAAATCACAAATCTTCATATCCGCATCAAACTCGGCAATAGTAACCCCATCAAAACCATCCACATTGCCCTCGTAGTCACACTCAAAATACCATTCCACAACAGCTGTATTCCCTGACGCAATCACACGCTTTATATCCCACTGCAAAACAGTACCTTTCCGGTTCCAATCATCAAACCATCTGATTATCTGTCCAATGCCTTTATATACTGGACCATAACACTCACTGTAAATAATATCATCGCTAAAAATCTCTTTTTTACATCATTAATATCTTTATCCAACCAGCATTGAAAATATTTTCTTATAACATCTTCCATTCTGTTCTTCCCCCTTCATCCTCTCAATCGTTTCCTCCACAGAAATACACTCCGCATCCCCGATATTTTTGATAATATTCGAATTTGATTCCTATTTATATGTTCATTCTTTAAAACAAATAATTGATAGAGCTGTGTATCTAGCATAATGTCATCAATATTTGTTGTGATTATATTCCATCCACATTTCGGACAAATCAACCCACTTACATTGTCTTCTTGCATTACTGTCATTTCTGTATGACATTTTTTGCACAGCATCCTCATGTCCTCCTCCCCCAACTAATAAAAATTCAATTTAATTCTCTTCAGAATTTTTTTCATAAATCGTCTCAATCACTTCTTCATTACACACTTCTAATTTAATGATTTCATCTCCTAGAACTTCACAAGCCTTTTCCTGCGCATAAATTTCCTTTTTTTGAATGCCACAGAAAATATCTGTCATCATATGCTTTTTTTCGTTGCTAAATCAATAATCTGGATTCCTTTATTTTCTGGATTTTCCTTATTCGCTGTAACAACTTCCATATAAATGTAATAATTCTTATTATCTTTTTTAATTCTATCGAAGAATGCATGACACGATAAAGATGTCTATCCTGACTTCCCCTTACTCCTAACAAAATATCATCCTTATCCCATGTCCCATCTTTTGCTGTTTTGTTGTAAAATTCCCGTCCAGATCCTACTGTACGTCCACCCTCACGATACTTTAATATCATTTTACCTCATATTTTTTATGGTTTTATCTCCAAAATACATGAAAAACGACTGATTTGTACTATTTATTTTTATTTGCCTGATTTCTTGGCACCGTTTTGGCACCGGAAGCCTCAGTCAAAAAGCTTCTCTTCTGCTGTTTATACTCTTCTCTATCAGCTTTAATTTATAGCCAAAAAGCAGCCAGTTTTTCATATAAATAATTTCTAATAACTTTTATCGCCTTTCTTCAAAGGAGAAAACGTAATCTTATTTGCCAAAAGAAAAAGAATTATTATTACAATACCAAATCCCACAAAAAGTGAACTTGTATCAACAACAGTAACTTTGTATATAATACTAATCACAAAAGATACCACTGGCGCGCATGCGTATGTAAGTGAAAATCGAATTGCAGAAACACGTCCTATATATTCTTTAGTAACTTCTTTTACAAATTTCACTTGTACATAAGTAATCATTAATCCCAATGCTGCACCAATTATTATCGAACCGATTAGCAACAGTAATTTTTGAGTTATAGGATTTGCAATATATTTTGAAACAAATGCAATAAAAACATAGTATACACCTAAAACAATTCCACAAAATGTAACAAGTGTATTATTTTTTTTCTCCTCTTTCATTTTTGCAAAAGTCAATGATCCCAAAATAGTACCAATAGTTACGCTTACACTTAGTAATGAAACAATTTTGGCATCTCCACTAAACATTTCTCTTGCAATCGGGGGCGAGCAGTGCATCAAATGGAACCACTGCTGAATTAATTAGAATACATAAAAAACATAGTTTTAATAGCTTCTTATGGTCAAATACATAACTAAATCCATCTCTAAGCGAAATTAAATATTCTCTGCCAATTATTCGGTTTGTCTTCTTTTCTTCTTGAACAGAAAATTCTATTTTTACTATAAGCAACGCTGATATTAAAAATATCAAAGCATCTATCGCTAAAGAAATACCTATTCCAAATGAACTAATCACTATGCCTGACAAGCCAGTTCCAACTAATACTGCTATTTTGGTACAAGACACATTGACACTTACACCTTTATCATAATGTTCATTAGGAAGTACATGCTGAATAACTGCTACCCCTGCTGGCATATGAAATGCTTCTATTAATGAAATGGATATTGTCATAAAAACCAATATTAATGGTGAAAGCATGTTTTGTGTATATACATATAATATATACAAAACTAACAGAACTCGAGCTATATCTGAAAGTACTAACACTTTCTTTTTATTCATATTCTCGACTAATGGACCTATAAATGGTTGAATAATTACAGAAGTAGCTTGATTAATACCAAAAATAATCGCAGACCACCCTGCACTATTTGTAAGTAAATATACCAACCATGTAAAAAGTATTGTATCTAATGAATCACCACAGCGGTTAATAATATTAGAAGTCAGCAGATAAACATAATTGTGGTTATGATATAACTCATGTTTATTCATATTTGTTACCTCTCTAATCATAATTTAGATTGTTTAATTTCGCAAGCTATCTTATAAAGATCCTGATGTTTTAAAGCCGCTGCTTTTTCTATAACATTATCAATTTCTGATATATCATTAAGTGATTCCAAATATTTTTTCCATTTTTTCATTTCAACATTATATGCACAGTATCTATTTTCACTTTCAAATGAGCCGTTAATGCAATAACGACTATTACTACATCCTCCTAAGCATCGTTCTGTATAACGACATTCTCTGCAAAATCCTTTTAACTTACTACTATCAAAATTTCTATTCCACTTAAAAGAGTCCGGACTTTCCCAAATCGACTTTAAAGATTTTTCACGAATATTTCCCGCTACTAATGTTTTATCTCTAATAGAAGTACAAGCAACAATATCTCCATTATGCAGAATACCAATTACATGCTTTCCTGCTCCACAACCTGTCCAAGACCAATTATCATTAAGAAAATTCTCATTTACTTTTATATCTTTATTGCTATAATAACCTATGCAATCTGCCAAAACAATTAACAACTTACCTCCAATTTTATTATATGCAAAATCAATAATAGAAAGAATATCTTGAGGTTCTATAAGCCATTCTGGGCGTTTTGCAAAATTCCCCATTGGTAATGCAATCTGTAACTGCCAACTATTAACTCCCAAATCACTTAATAATTGATATAGTTCTTCCAATTCACATATATTTTCTTTATTTATTGAAGTTATTACTGATGTCGAAATATTATTTTTCTTAATTCTTTCAATGCTTTAATACTTTTATTGAATGATCCCGATCTCCGTATAAAATCGTGAGTTTTTTCAAGACCATCAATACTTAAACAGACACTTCTAATTCCTGATGTTATCGCATTATGAATAAAGTTTTCATCAATCAACCAACCATTTGTAATAATACTTGTTATTATGCCATTATCTACTAATCTTTTCGCAATAATATGCCAGTCACTACGTGTCGTAGGTTCCCCTCCAGATAATGTAATAACTTTTAATCCCAAATCTTTTAATTGGTCACACACCTCAAGAGCTTCTGATGTATTCAACTCATCGGGTAGCGCTTCTGCACAACTTGAACCGCAATGTTTACAACGCATATTACAACCCATTGTTATTTCCCATACAGCTGTAGTTAATTTATTCATATATTCTCTCCTATAATCCTTTTTAAATAAAAAAGACCTACTCTATATTTCTTTTTTACATAGAGCAAGTCTTTTCTACAAACTACATTCTCACACCTGTTCCGTACATAACTGGTCCAAATAAGTTCTTAGAGGTTTTTAATTCAGAAATCTCTACAAACTCCAAGCTCAATTCTTCAAGATTAAACATTTTTATCCACCTCCCGTTTATTGAATTTATCTTAAAAATACATCTCTTATTTTCAAATGTCAAATTATTTTCATTATTTTTTCCAAATTTCGAGTTCAAATTCTCGTTTTATTTGTAACATATTTTCCATTTTCTACGCATACATCAGATCTCTTAACCACTTATAAATGTCCGTAAAATTGCAAAAGCAACTGGAATCAGTGCTACAACCTTATATTCAATCATTCAAAAAGATTCCAATATTCGATTTGATTTTGCTTTAAGACTTGCAAACGAATTGCAAATTGATGTGAATGAGATATGTTCTGCCAGTCCATTTTCTGACACAATTAAGGAAGAAGAGATTTATCCTACACTTCCAGACGGTTTGAACGGAGCCTTAGACGCAAGTCGTGTAAAGACTTACTTAAAAAATTCTATGTATCCGTTGATGTATCTTTTTGGCAAAAATAGTATGCCTGATGTAGATAATCTACTTACATCATTCTATCAGCTTGATGATGAAGCCAGACAGGAAGTTGTAGAAACAATCCGTCTGAAACTGCAATATCATCGAGATCCGAAACGTGCTGAACAGATCAAGCAGATTAAAGGTTGGTAAAAAATCACTCCTGTGAATGGCAAACATTCGCAGGAGTTTCTTTTTGGGCACCGTTTTGGCACCACTGGTCTTATTTTTCAATTTTAAATTTATCTGTATTTTATCTTGCTGATAAATATTTCGCTATTTCTCTACTTATAATTTTTCAAATCATTCTCTCTTTAAGATACAGAAAAACCCGTAGAACCGAAGTTCTACGGGTATCTTACGTTTGGACACAACGTTATCTTGCGATAACAAATCTATATTCAGATTGTATTACTCAATAACTGTAGCAACACGTCCAGATCCTACTGTACGTCCACCCTCACGGATAGCGAATGTAAGACCCTGCTCCATAGCTACTGGATGGATGAGCTCGATTGTCATCTCTACGTTATCACCAGGCATGCACATCTCTGTTCCTGCTGGAAGCTCGCAAACACCTGTTACGTCTGTTGTTCTGAAGTAGAACTGTGGACGATAGTTGTTGAAGAATGGAGTATGACGTCCACCCTCGTCCTTTGTAAGAACGTAAACCTGAGCTGTGAACTTACGGTGACATGTTACTGTACCAGGCTTAGCAAGAACCTGTCCACGAACGATCTGGTGGAGAAGTGCTCCGATGTTATCACCAGCCTGAGCCTCGTCTAACTGCTTACGGAACATCTCGATTCCAGTAACAACAGTCTTCTGAACGTCCTCTTTAACACCAAGGATCTCTAACTCGTCGTTGAGGTGAAGTGTACCACGCTCTACTCTACCAGTTGCAACAGTACCACGACCTGTGATTGTGAATACGTCCTCTACTGGCATAAGGAATGGCTTATCTGTATCACGCTGTGGATCTGGGATGTAAGAATCAACAGTATCCATAAGCTCCATGATCTTGTCTCCCCAAGGTCCGTTTGGATCCTCAAGAGCCTTAAGAGCTGATCCCTGGATGATTGGGCAATCATTGAATCCGTACTCCTCAAGCTGCTCTGTAACTTCCATCTCTACGAGCTCGATAAGCTCTGGGTCGTCAACCATATCACACTTGTTAAGGAATACGATGATGTAAGGAACACCTACCTGACGAGAAAGGAGGATGTGCTCCTTTGTCTGAGCCATAACACCATCAGTAGCAGCAACAACGAGGATAGCACCATCCATCTGAGCTGCACCAGTGATCATGTTCTTTACGTAGTCAGCATGTCCAGGACAGTCAACGTGTGCGTAATGTCTCTTTTCTGTCTCATACTCAACGTGAGCTGTAGAAATTGTGATTCCACGCTCTCTCTCCTCTGGAGCCTTATCAATGTTAGCGAAATCTGTAGCTGTGTTACCAGCGACACGAGCTGCTAATACTGCTGTAATAGCTGCTGTTAAAGTTGTTTTACCATGATCTACGTGACCGATGGTACCAATATTACAATGTGGTTTTGTTCTTTCAAATTTAGCCTTTGCCATTTTGAAACGTCCTCCTTAAACTTTTATGCCCCATGGGCTTTTTTATAATCTACCGACTGCTTTGATTATACGAAATAATCAAAGTTTTTTCAAGTAAATTTTACGGCAAATCCCCTTTTTCAAGGGGAAATGCCTTTATTTTAGATTTTTATACCATATATAGTATATATTTCATCATTTGTACTATAAATTGTTTGCTAATTTGCAATTATTTTGCGTGGTTAGCAAGAACCTTGTCCTGTACATTCTTTGGAACCGGCTCATATCTGTCGAAGAACATTGAGTAGTTTCTACGTCCCTGTGTCTTAGAACGAAGGTCTGTAGAGTAACCGAACATCTCTGCAAGTGGTACATATGCATGTACAATCTTTCCACCGCCAAGATCGTCCATACCCTCGATACGTCCACGACGAGAGTTAACATCACCGATAACGTCTCCCATGTACTCCTCAGGCATTGTAACCTCTACCTTCATGATAGGCTCAAGTAATACAGGTGCAGCCTTTGCCATAGCCTCTTTGAAACACATAGATCCGGCAATGTGGAATGCCATCTCTGATGAATCTACCTCATGGTAAGATCCATCGTATACTGTTGCACGGATACCAACTACTGGGAATCCACCAAGAGAGCCGGCCTTTGTAGCCTCCTCGATACCTTCGCCGATTGATGGGATGTACTCCTTTGGAATAGCACCACCGACAACCTCTGAATCGAACTTGAACAGTTCTTCTCCGTTGGCATCCATCGGCTCGAAACGTACCTTACAATGTCCGTACTGTCCACGACCACCGGACTGCTTAGCGTACTTGTATTCCTGATCAACAGCCTTTGTAAATGTCTCCTTGTAAGCAACCTGAGGTGCACCTACGTTTGCTTCCACCTTGAACTCACGGAGCAGACGGTCAACGATGATCTCCAGATGTAACTCACCCATTCCGGCAATGATTGTCTGACCAGTTTCCTGATCTGTATGAGCACGGAATGTAGGATCCTCCTCTGCAAGCTTTGCAAGAGCCTCACCTAACTTGCCCTGTCCAGCTTTTGTTTTAGGCTCAATTGCGAGCTCGATAACTGGCTCTGGGAATTCCATAGACTCAAGGATAACCGGATGCTGCTCATCACAGATGGTATCACCGGTAGTAGTGAATTTAAATCCAACAGCAGCAGCGATATCACCTGAGTAAACCTCATCCAATTCCTGTCTCTTATTAGCATGCATCTGAAGAATACGTCCGATACGCTCTTTCTTATCCTTTGTTGCATTTAATACATAAGAACCTGCCTTACATTTTCCTGAGTAAACACGGAAGAATGCAAGTTTTCCTACGAATGGATCTGCCATAATCTTGAATGCAAGAGCTGCGAAAGGCTCATCATCAGATGAATGTCTCTCGATCTCATTTCCCTCAAGATCTGTTCCCTTGATTGAAGGGATATCTGTAGGAGCTGGCATGTACTCAACAATAGCGTCAAGTAACTTCTGTACACCCTTGTTACGGTATGCAGAACCACAGCAAACAGGCACTGCCGTACACTCACATGTTCCTTTACGAAGAACCTTCTTCATATCATCAACGGATGGCTCTTCGCCCTCAAGGTACTGCATCATTAAATCGTCATCTAACTCACAGATCTTCTCAATGAGTTCTGTACGATACTCTGCTGCCTGATCAGCCATATCTCCAAGATCATCAGTAACTGTGATATCGTCACCCTTCTCATCATTGTAGATATAAGCCTTCATCTCGAAAAGGTCGATAATTCCTTTGAAATCATCTTCTTTACCAATTGGTAACTGAAGAACGATTGCGTTCTTTCCTAATCTCTCACGGATCTGGTCAACAGCTCCGTAGAAGTTTGCACCTAAGATATCCATCTTATTGATGAATGCCATACGAGGTACATTGTATGTGTCAGCCTGACGCCAAACGTTCTCTGACTGAGGCTCAACACCACCCTTTGCACAGAAGACACCAACGGCACCGTCCAATACACGCAGAGAACGTTCTACCTCAACTGTAAAGTCTACGTGCCCTGGAGTATCAATGATATTGATACGATGCTCAAGTGCTCCTGGCTTTGGTTTAGTGAACTCTTCAAGTGTCCAGTGACATGTTGTAGCGGCTGAAGTAATTGTGATACCTCTTTCCTGCTCCTGCTCCATCCAGTCCATTGTTGCGGTACCTTCATGAGTATCACCGATTTTGTAGTTGACACCTGTATAATAAAGGATACGTTCTGTAAGTGTTGTTTTACCAGCATCGATATGAGCCATGATTCCAATATTTCTGGTTCTCTCAAGTGGATATTCTCTTCCAGCCAAGGTTTTTTCCTCCTATATTTAGTGTCCTATGCACAACCGGACTCTGTTACAAATCCGGTCCGCTGCATGAATCAAAAGCAAAGCTGTAAGCTTCTTACAGAAACTAGAATCTGTAATGTGCGAATGCCTTGTTTGCCTCTGCCATCTTGTGCATATCTTCTTTTCTCTTAACAGATGCGCCTGTGTTGTTAGCTGCATCCATGATCTCGTTAGCTAATCTCTCAGCCTGAGTTTTCTCTCCTCTGGCACGTGAGAATGCTGTTAACCAACGAAGACCTAAAGCCTGACGACGATCAGGGCGAACCTCGATTGGTACCTGATATGTGGCACCACCGATACGTCTTGCTTTTACTTCGAGAGCTGGCATTACATTGTTCATAGCCTCTTCGAATACTTCAAGAGCTGGTCTTCCTGTCTTCTCTTCTACTGTAGCAAATGCTCCGTATACAATCTTCTGAGCTACGCCTTTCTTACCGTCTAACATAATGCTGTTAACAAGCTTGGTAACCACTTTGTTGTTGTATAACGGATCTGCTAATACGTCTCTTTTCTGAGTATGTCCTTTACGTGGCACGTTACTTCCCTCCTTAATCATGATATTTTTTAATTAATTCATCGGTACTCACATGTGTCTCTCTAATGTGTTCGTGCGGAATTGTATTCATAAAGTGAAATCCTGCATCTGCAGGTCTAATCCCAACACTAACCTCCTTTAGTTCTGTTTGTGATACACAATGTTGCTAAATTATTTAGCAGCTTTTGGTCTCTTTGCGCCGTACTTAGAGCGGGCCTGTTTTCTGTTTGCAACACCTGCAGTATCTAATGTACCACGGATGATATGGTAACGTGTACCTGGTAAATCCTTAACACGGCCACCACGAATCAGAACAACGCTATGCTCCTGTAAGTTGTGTCCCTCACCTGGAATGTATGAAGTTACTTCGATTCCGTTTGAAAGACGAACTCTGGCGATCTTTCTAAGAGCTGAGTTAGGCTTCTTAGGAGTAGCTGTCTTAACAGCTGTACATACACCACGCTTCTGTGGAGAAGAAGTGTTGATTGGCTTCTTCTGGAGAGAGTTAAAGCTTCTCTGAAGAGCTGGTGCTGTAGACTTCTTTACAGATGTCTGACGTCCTTTTCTTACTAACTGGTTAAATGTTGGCATTATTTTCACCTCCTGTTTTATTTTAAGCAGTGCAATCTTATGCACGCTAAAATATTATACAAATCCTTGTCCGTTTTGTCAAGACCAATTTTGTTTTCAATATAATACAAGAAAGAAGTCCGGTTTCCCGGACTTCTTTGTTTTTGGTTTGTAGCAGCTTCTGTAGCTTAAGTACAAACATCAGTAATTATTCTTCATCAACTGATTCAGCATCTGTATCAATGACTCCGACTGCCTCTTCCTCTGCGAAATCCGCAAAATCATCATCATCAAAATCAAGTGTATCGTCATCGTTTACATCGCTGTCAAGCTTGATATTACGATAAATCTTCATACCTGTTCCTGCCGGGATGAGCTTACCGATGATTACGTTCTCCTTCATACCGATAAGCGGATCAACCTTGCCCTTGATTGCTGCTTCCGTAAGAACCTTCGTGGTCTCCTGGAAGGATGCAGCTGACAGGAATGAGTTGGTTGCAAGAGATGCCTTTGTGATTCCAAGTAATACCTGTGAGCCAACTGCAAGCTCCTTACCCTCTTCCTCAAGCTTCTCGTTGAGCTCTAAGAAGTCAAGGGCATCAACCATGCTGCCCGGAAGTAAATCTGAATCTCCCGGCTCCTCTACGCGGATCTTCTGTAACATCTGTCGAACGATAACCTCAATATGCTTATCGTTAATCTCAACACCCTGTAAACGGTAAACACGCTGTACCTCGCGGAGCATATAATCCTGAACCGCACGAACGCCCTTAATCTTGAGGATATCGTGTGGATTTACAGAACCCCTCTGTAAGCTCGTCGCCGGCCTCAAGCTCCTGTCCGTCTACAACCTTGATACGTGAGCCGTAAGGAATGAGGTAAGCCTTTGTCTCGCCTGTCTCGTTGTTTGTAACGATAACCTCACGTTTCTTCTTTGTATCCTTGATTGTGGCAGTTCCGCCGAACTCTGTGATAATAGCGAGTCCCTTAGGCTTACGTGCCTCGAAAATCTCCTCTACTCGAGGAAGACCCTGTGTGATATCTCCACCGGCAACACCACCTGTATGGAAGGTTCTCATGGTAAGCTGTGTACCAGGCTCGCCGATTGACTGTGCTGCGATAATACCAACAGCTTCACCAACCTGTACTGCCTGACCTGTTGCAAGGTTTGAACCGTAACATTTAGCACATACACCAATGTGTGAACGGCAAGTAAGCACTGTACGGATCTTAACCTGTGTGATTGGATTACCATTCTCGTCAACACCCTCTGCCATAACCTTTGCTGCACGCTTTGGTGTAATCATATGGTTGGCCTTAACAATTACATTGCCATCCTTATCGCAGATTGTATTGCAAGAGAAACGACCTGTAATTCTCTCCTGAAGGCTCTCGATTTCCTCTCGACCCTCCATGAATGCCTTTACAACCATTCCCGGAATCTCACGTCCTGTGCCTGCACAGCAGTCTGACTCACGAACGATCATATGCTGAGAAACATCTACGAGACGTCTTGTAAGGTATCCTGAATCGGCTGTACGAAGCGCTGTATCTGAAAGTCCCTTACGAGCTCCATGTGCTGACATGAAGTACTCGAGTACGTCAAGACCCTCACGGAAGCATGACTTGATAGGAAGCTCGATTGTACGACCTGTTGTATCAGCCATGAGTCCTCGCATACCTGCAAGCTGTTTGATCTGCTTATCAGATCCACGGGCTCCGGAATCTGCCATCATGAAGATGTTGTTGTACTTATCAAGACCTGTAAGAAGTGCCTTTGTAAGGGCATCATCTGTATCCTTCCATGTCTCGATAACCTCTTTGTAACGCTCCTCATCAGTGATAAGTCCACGCTTGTACTGTCTTGTAATCTTATCTACAGTGTCCTGTGCATCAGCGATCATCTGTGGCTTCTGTGGTGGCACTGTCATATCTGAAATTGAAACTGTCATAGCAGCCTGGGTTGAATACTTGTATCCCATAGCCTTGACATTATCAAGAACCTCTGCTGTTGTTGTAGCTCCGTGTGTGTTGATAACCTTCTCAAGGATCTGCTTGATCTGTTTCTTACCAACGTGGAACTCAACCTCAAACTTGAGTGCATTCTCAGCCTTTGATCTGTCTATAAAACCAAGATCCTGTGGAATGTTCTCATTAAATATCAAAAGTCCTACTGTTGTCTCTGTAAAACCTGAAACCTCTGTGCCGTCAGGAAGCTTTACTGTACGGTGTACAAAGATATTCTGGTGAAGAGTAATCTCCTTGTTCTCGTAAGCGAGCATTGCAAGATTAACACTTCCATAGTAACGGCCGAGAAGATCTATCGGTCTGCAAAGCACACGACGGTTTCCGTCTGTGACATCCTCAAACCAGATGAGGTCATATAAGCCAAGCTCAGCCTTTCCTGTATTTTCATCAGGAGTTGTAAGCTTTCTAAGCTCCTCAATATCATTGTATACAGTGTCTGATGACACCTGTGCAACCATCTTTGGATCATCCTTGTAATCAGCGAGCTTTCTCATTGTGAGGTAGTAAACTCCAAGGATCATATCCTGTGAAGGAACGGCTACAAGTCCACCATCAGAAGGCTTAAGCAGGTTGTTAGGTGACAGAAGCATGAATCTGCACTCAGCCTGTGCCTCAGCAGTCAGTGGAAGATGTACAGCCATCTGGTCTCCATCGAAGTCGGCGTTGAAGGCTGTACATACGAGTGGATGAAGCTTGATTGCCTTACCCTCTACAAGGATTGGCTCGAAGGCCTGGATTCCAAGTCTGTGGAGTGTAGGAGCTCGGTTAAGCATAACCGGATGCTCTTTGATGACGTCCTCAAGGACATCCCATACCTCCGGCTGAAGTCTCTCAACCATCTTCTTTGCACTCTTTATGTTGTGTGCGGTTCCGTTAGCGGCAAGCTCCTTCATAACGAATGGCTTGAAAAGCTCGATAGCCATCTCCTTTGGAAGACCACACTGATAAATCTTAAGCTTTGGCTCTACACAGATAACTGAACGTCCTGAGTAGTCAACTCGCTTTCCGAGAAGGTTCTGACGGAAACGTCCTCCCTTTCCCTTGAGCATGTCTGAAAGAGACTTAAGAGCTCTGTTTCCAGGACCGGTAACAGGACGGCCACGACGGCCATTGTCGATAAGTGCATCGACAGCCTCCTGAAGCATACGTTTCTCGTTACGAACGATGATATCCGGTGCTCCAAGATCAAGAAGTCTTCTAAGACGGTTGTTACGGTTGATGATTCGTCTGTAAAGGTCGTTAAGATCACTTGTTGCGAAACGTCCTCCATCGAGCTGAACCATTGGACGAAGATCCGGCGGGATAACAGGAATAACTGTCATAATCATCCACTCAGGCTTGTTTCCTGACTCACGGAAAGCCTCTACAACCTCAAGTCTCTTGATGATACGTGCACGCTTCTGGCCTGTAGCATTCTCAAGCTCTGCCTTAAGCTCTGCCGAATCCTTCTCGAGATCGATTGCTGCTAAAAGCTCACGGATAGACTCAGCACCCATTCCTACACGGAATGCTGAGCTACCATAAGTATCACATGCCTCCTGGTACTCTGACTCGTTGAGAATCTGCTTGTATGCAAGCTTTGTCTCGCCCGGGTCAAGCACAATATATGAAGCAAAGTACAGTACTCTCTCAAGTACACGTGGAGATAAGTCAAGGATGAGTCCCATACGTGATGGGATACCCTTGAAATACCAGATATGAGATACAGGAGCAGCAAGCTCAATGTGTCCCATACGCTCTCTACGAACACTGGATTTTGTAATTTCTACACCACAGCGGTCGCAGACAACACCTTTATAACGAATCTTTTTATATTTACCACAATGACATTCCCAGTCCTTCGTTGGTCCGAAAATCTTCTCGCAGAAAAGACCGTCTTTTTCAGGCTTTAATGTTCTATAGTTAATAGTCTCAGGCTTTTTAACCTCGCCATGTGACCACTCACGGATCTTCTCAGGTGATGCTAATCCAATCTGGATCGCATCAAACTGCATTGCCTGATTATTTTCTATATTATTTGTTTCTGGCATTTTGGCACTCCCTTCTAATTATTCTTCGTCATCAAGAACTTCATCAGCAAAAATATCGTCATCCGCTGTCTCAGGAGACTCTTCCTCTTCTATGTCAACAAGCTCTTCGTTGTCATCAAATTCTTTCTTTGAGAAACCATGCTCTGCGAATGACTCACTGTCCTCGAATGCATAGTCCTTATCGTTTCCGATAATTGAGTTGATATCTGTATTACCGTACTCACTTGTCTCGATAAGCTCAACCTCTTCTCTGTTCTCATCAAGTACCTTGACATCCAGACCAAGTGCCTGAAGCTCTTTGAGAAGTACCTTGAATGACTCTGGAATACCAGGCTCAGGGATATTCTCACCCTTGATGATAGCCTCGTAGGTCTTGACACGGCCAACAACATCATCGGACTTCATTGTAAGGATCTCCTGGAGTGTATATGCAGCACCATATGCCTCAAGAGCCCAAACCTCCATCTCTCCGAAACGCTGTCCACCGAACTGTGCCTTACCACCGAGTGGCTGCTGTGTAACTAATGAGTAAGGACCTGTTGAACGTGCATGGATCTTATCGTCAACAAGATGATGCAGCTTAAGGTAATGCATGTGTCCGATAGTTGTCTTTCCATCGAAGCACTCACCTGTTCTACCATCACGAAGCTGTACCTTTCCATCCTTTGAAATCGGAACGCCCTTCCATAAGCTTCTGTGAGCTCTGTTTGTTGAAAGGTATTCCATAACGTCCTCACGGAGTGTATCAACATATTTATCATAGAAGATTTCAGCATCTGCGCTCCAGTATGGATGCTCAGCCTGTAAATCCTTTTCAAGCTCTTCCTTATCGAACGGAAGATTTACGTAATCATTTGCAAGCTCAAGTGTATCCTCGATATCTACCTCGTTTGCTCCGTCAAATACAGGAGTTGAGATATTGAAGCCAAGTGCCTTTGCAGCGAGACTCAGGTGAATCTCAAGGACCTGACCGATGTTCATTCGTGAAGGAACACCGAGTGGGTTAAGTACGATATCCAGTGGACGTCCGTTTGGAAGGAATGGCATATCCTCAACAGGAAGCACACGGGAAACGACACCCTTGTTACCGTGACGTCCTACCATCTTATCACCGACAGAAATCTTTCTCTTCTGTGCAATGTAGATACGTACTGACTGGTTTACTCCCGGAGAAAGCTCATCGCCGTTCTCTCTTGTAAATACCTTGGCATCAACAATGATACCGTAAGCACCATGAGGTACCTTAAGTGATGTATCACGAACCTCTCTTGCCTTCTCACCGAAGATGGCACGAAGAAGTCTCTCCTCTGCTGTAAGCTCTGTCTCACCCTTTGGTGTAACCTTTCCTACAAGGATATCACCGGCACGAACCTCTGCACCTACACGGATGATACCTCTCTCATCAAGGTCCTTGAGTGCGTCGTCGCCGACACCAGGGACATCACGTGTAATCTCCTCAGGTCCGAGCTTTGTATCACGTGACTCTACCTCATATTCCTCGATATGAACTGATGTATACACATCATACTCTACGAGACGCTCTGAAAGAAGAACGGCATCCTCGTAGTTGTATCCTTCCCATGTCATGAATCCGATAAGAGGGTTCTTTCCAAGAGCAAGCTCTCCCTGACTTGTTGAAGGACCGTCTGCGATAACATCGCCTGCCTTAACCTTGTCACCCTTAAATACGATAGGTCTCTGGTTGTAGCAGTTTGACTGGTTAGAACGAGAGAACTTTGTAAGGATATACTCTCTCTTGTTTCCGTCAGTCTCTTTTTATGATAATGCGGTTTGACTCTGAAGATAATACCTCTCCGTCTGCCTTTGCAACTACGCAGACACCTGAGTCAACTGCGGCCTTTGTCTCAATACCTGTACCAACTACAGGAGCCTCTGTGGTCAGAAGCGGAACGGCCTGACGCTGCATGTTTGATCCCATGAGGGCACGTGTAGGGTCATCGTTCTGCAAGAACGGAATCAGCGCTGTAGCTACTGAGAATACCATCTTTGGAGATACATCCATATAATCAAATGCTGACTTATCGTACTCCTGAGTTTCCTCTCTGTAACGACCTGAAACTGAGTTACGTACGAAATGTCCATCGGCATCAAGCTTCTCATTAGCCTGTGCTACGTGGTAGTTATCCTCCTCGTCGGCTGTCATGTATACAACCTCTTCTGTGACTACCGGGTTCTTAGGATCAGTCTTGTCAATCTTACGGTATGGAGCCTCTACGAAGCCATACTCATTGATTCTCGCATAGCATGCAAGTGAGTTGATAAGACCAATGTTTGGTCCCTCAGGAGTCTCTACAGGACACATACTTACCGTAGTGAGTGTAATGTACATCTCGAACCTCGAATCCGGCACGGTCTCTTGAAAGACCACCAGGTCCAAGTGCTGATAAACGTCTCTTGTGAGTAAGCTCTCCAAGAGGGTTGTTCTGATCCATAAACTGTGAAAGCTGTGAAGAACCGAAGAATTCTTTAACAGCGGCAGTTACAGGCTTTATATTGATAAGTGACTGAGGTGAAATTCCCTCTAAGTCCTGTGTAGTCATTCTTTCACGAACAACACGCTCCAGTCTTGAGAGACCGATACGGTACTGGTTCTGTAACAGTTCTCCAACCGCACGGATACGTCTGTTTCCAAGATGATCGATATCGTCATCTGTTCCTGCGCCCCACTCTAAGTGCATATTGTAGTTGATAGTTGCGAAGATATCCTCTTTAGTAATATGCTTTGGAATAAGGTCAGATATATCTCTCTTTATAGCCTCGATTCTGTCCTCAAGGGAATCATACTCCTCGAGAATCTGAGCGAGTACTGGATAGTAAACAAGCTCAGTAACACCGATAGACTTAGGATCCTCAAGCTCAGGAATCCAGCTTCTGATGTCAACCATCATAGAAGAAAGAATCTTGACATTTCTTGTCTCTGTCTGAATCCATAAAGCAGGAACGGCAGCGTTCTGGATCTGTGTAGCAAGCGCACGGTCAACAACAGTACCTGCCTCAGCGATAACCTCACCTGTAGAAGGATCAACTACGTCCTCAGCTAAAACCTGTCCACTGATACGATTCTTTAAAGCAAGCTTCTTATTAAACTTATAACGTCCTACCTTGGCAAGGTCATATCTTCTAGGATCGAAGAACATTGCTGTGATAAGGCTCTCTGCACTCTCAACTGAAAGCGGCTCGCCCGGACGAATCTTCTTATATAACTCTAATAAACCAGCCTCATAGCTTCCCTGTGGCTCACGCTCTGTGATCGCCGGGTCCTTGCTGAATGATGCCTGGATCTTTGGCTCATCTCCGAACATATCGAGAATAGCCTGATTTGTACCTACTCCAAGTGCACGTAAAAGCACTGTGATAGGTACCTTACGTGTTCTGTCTACTCTTACATAAAAAACGTCATTGGAGTCTGTCTCATACTCAAGCCATGCACCACGGTTTGGAATAACAGTACAAGAATACAGGGTCTTTCCGAGCTTATCATGAGCAATTCCGTAATAAATACCAGGAGAACGAACTAACTGACTGACAATAACTCGCTCTGCACCGTTGATTACGAATGTACCGGTCTCTGTCATTAAAGGCAGATCACCCATGAAAATTTCATGCTCATTAATCTCATCTGTCTCTTTGTTGTGAAGTCTGACTTTTAACCTTTAAAGGAGCTGCGTATGTTGCATCTCTTTCCTTGCACTCAGGAATTGTATACTTTACATCATCTTCGCATAATGTAAAATCTACAAAATCAAGACTAAGCTTTCCGCTGTAATCTGTGATTGGAGAGATATCCGCAAAAGCTTCCTTTTGAGACCTTCGTCTAAGAACCACTGATAAGAATCCTTCTGGACCTCAATCAGATTTGGCATCTGCAGAACCTCTTTTTGTCTTGAGTAACTCATACGCATGCTTTTTCCGGATGTGACCGGACGTATTCTGTTTTTCTCCATTGACGTTTCACCTCTCGTTTTTATTTTAATCTAGCAAGTATCTAGATAATGATTCAAAAACCACCCCAGTTACTATATCTTGTGGTTTTTTTCTCTTGTGCACATATTTGCGAATGCATTTTAGTGTAATTTACCTATTGACAAATTTGCATCATTTAAAAATTGCATAAAAATGCCACTGCACCACAATAGTGCAACGTATACTATACAACAAACAACAAATCCGGCACGAATGCAAGTGTTTTTTATTTTTTTTCACTGTCGCGCAATAATTTTCATCGCCGTCGGATAGGACTACGAGCGGAGGTCCCAAAAATGCTTAGGCATTTTCGGGACGCGCTCCGACTGTCGCGCAATAAAAACATAAAAAAGAGCCAAGGCGCAAATAGAATTTGCCCTTGGCTCTTTTTATGTTTTTTACTCCGCTCGTAGCCTATCCGACTATTTAAGAGTAACCTTAGCACCCTCTGCCTCAAGTTTAGCCTTAGCATCCTCTGCTGAAGCCTTGTCAAGCTGCTCTTTGATTACCTTAGGCGCGCCATCAACAGCGTCCTTAGCTTCCTTCAGTCCAAGACCTGTGATCTCACGAACAACCTTGATAACCTTAACCTTGTTCGGTCCAACTTCTGTTAACTCTACGTCGAACTCAGTCTTCTCCTCAGCTGCTGCTCCGTCAGCTCCTGCTGCTGCAACTACAACACCTGCTGCTGCAGAAACACCGAACTCTTCTTCACAAGCTTTTACTAAATCATTTAACTCTAATACGCTTAACTCTTTGATAGCATCAATAAACTCTGCTGTTGTTAACTTTGCCATTATAATTTCCTCCATTTAAAAATTTAATTATGATAATAAGGTTCAAATATAATATTTGAATTATTCTGCTGCTGGAGCTTCCTCTGCAGCATCCTCTGCTGGTGCTGCCTCTGCTGCTGCATCTGCTGCGCCACCCTGCTCTGCGATCTGATTAAGAAGGCGAGCAAGATTTGTGATAGGTGACTGAAAGCTTCCAAGTAATTTTCCAAGAAGCTCATCTCTGCTAGGTACAGCGGCGATTGCCTTCATACCCTCAGCATCATAAAATGTTCCCTCAACTACACCTGCTTTAATCTCTAAAGCCGGAGCTGTTTTAGCGAACTTAGCTAAGATTCTGGCTGGTGCTGTTGCATCCTCTGCTGATACAGCGAATGCGCTTGGTCCTTCAAGGACATCCTTTAATCCCTCGAACTCTGTTCCCTGGATTGCACGGTTTACTAAAGTATTCTTGTATACCTTGTAAGTTACACCGGCTTCTCTTCACTGTTTACGTAACTGAGTATCCTCTGCTACTGTGAGTCCTAAGTAATCAACAACTACTACTGACTGTGCACCATTGATAACACCGGAAATCTCATCTACGATTGGCTGTTTAAGTTCTACCTTTGCCACGATTCATTTACCTCCTTTTAGATTTTCGCATAAAAGACATGAGGTATTTGATTTATTAATCAAAGAAACCCTCCTGCCTGTCGACAGAAGGGTACAAGTCAAAATTCAAGATAAATCTCGAAAATTCCCTCGGTAGGTTCTACGTTTACGCCTTGCGGCACCTACTGTCTTCGGCAATATGCATTGCAATTATATCAAACTATATTACGGATGTCAATTACTTTCCGCAAAACTTTTGCTTGGCGTTTGATAGGTCTTGTAAATTGTTTTACTGTAACTGTTTAACTATCTTACTGTGTAATCTTAACCACGTTTAACTTAACGCCAGGTCCCATTGTAGATGTAAGAGTTGCGCTCTTAATGTACTGACCCTTTAAGCTAGCAGGTTTTGCTTTATTAATTGCACCCATAAGAGACTGGAAGTTGTCGTTTAACTGCTCGTCTGTGAAAGATGCTTTTCCAACTGGCACATGGATAATGTTTGTCTTGTCCAATCTGTAGTCAATCTTACCAGCTTTGATATCGTTGATAGCTTTTGTTACGTCCATAGTAACTGTTCCTGCCTTTGGGTTTGGCATTAAGCCTTTTGGTCCAAGTACACGACCCAAACGACCAACAACACCCATCATATCAGGTGTAGCAACTACAACGTCGAAGTCTAACCATCCCTCGTTCTGGATCTTTGGAATTAACTCCTCGCCTCCAACGAAGTCAGCTCCTGCTGCCTGTGCCTCGTCAACCTTAGTTCCCTTAGCGAAAACTAAAACCTTAACTGTTTTTCCTGTTCCGTGTGGTAATACAACCGCACCACGGATCTGCTGTTCTGCATGACGTCCATCACAACCTGTTCTGATGTGAAGTTCGATTGTCTCATCAAATTTAGCTGTTGCGTTTTTCTTTACGATAGAGATAGCGTCAGCAACATCGTACTGCTCTTTCTTATCAAATGCCTTAACAGCGTCTTGATACTTCTTTCCTCTTTTCATGAAAAAATAACCTCCTGGTGGTAATATCGGGAGAGGACCCTCCCACATTTACGTTTCTTTGTTATTATTTTGGGTTGCATAAATTTGCAACTATTTTAGGGGTATGTTGGTTTCGCTAAGTGTTAGTCAACCACTTCAACACCCATTGATCTTGCTGTACCAGCGATCATGCTCATTGCAGACTCAAGTGAAGCTGCGTTTAAGTCAGGCATCTTAAGCTCAGCGATTTCCTGGACCTGTGCCTTTGTGATCTTAGCAACCTTCTTCTTGTTTGGCTCGCCTGAACCAGACTGAATCTTGCAAGCTTTCTTGATTAATACCGGAGCAGGTGGAGTCTTAGTAATAAAGCTAAAACTTCTGTCTGCATATACTGTAATAACTACAGGGATAATTAAGTCGCCCTGATCGGCTGTCTTTGCATTAAACTGCTTTGTGAACTCTACGATGTTTACACCGTGCTGTCCAAGTGCAGGTCCAACTGGAGGAGCTGGAGTTGCCTTTCCAGCAGGGATCTGCAATTTAATGTATCCTTCTACTTTCTTTGCCATTTGGAATTGCCTCCTTAATTTGTTTTCTTAACATCTGCGAAACTTACTTCTACCGGTGTCTCGCGACCGAACAGCTCTACATTGATTGTAACTGTCTGCTTGTGATAATTCATAGCTGTGATAACACCGACTGTATCCTTCCAGACACCGCCGATAACGACTATCATGTCACCCTCAGCAAAATCAACTACCACGTTTTCCGTCTTAATACCCAAAGGTCTCATCTCGGCTTCTGTGAGAGGAACCGGTTTGCTTCCCGGACCTACAAATCCAGTTACGCCTCTGGTATTTCGTACAACGTACCATGTATCATCATTCATAATCATATGAATAAGAACATAGCCTGGAAACATCTTCTTGGAAACCTGTTTACGAACACCGTTCTTCACCTCTGTAACGTCCTCCAACGGAACACGTACTTCAAGGATCTGGTCCTCAAGATGTCTGTTTTCAATTGTTTTGTCAATATTAGCTTTGACTTTGTTTTCATAACCTGAATAGGTATGAACTACATACCAGTTCGCTTCTGTCATAATCACTTTGCCTCCGTTTTTAAAAATGTAAACCAATAAGGAAATCTACGCCCTGCTGGATACCCCAGTCAAGAAGCGCAATAATAAGACCGGTAACTACTGAAACCGCCAGTACTGCAATGGTCTGTCTGATGACCGATTGCTTCTCAGGCCAGATAATCTTCTGAAATTCAGCTTTCAGACCTGAAAACCAGCTTGTTTTTGGAGCCTTTTCGACTTTTTCATTCTGTCCCATAATGTACTCCTTCACTCAGTTCCTAGACTATTTTGTTTCCTTGTGCATTGTATGAGTTCTGCAGAATCTACAATACTTCTTGGTTTCCATTCTGTCCGGATGAGTTTTTTGTCCTTTGTCATGTTGTAATTACGACGCTGACATTCTGTGCACGCTAATGTAATCTTTGTACGCACGACTTCCACCTCCGTTTAAATTCTTTGTTGTTTGTACCCTTAAAAAAGGCATAAAAAAAGACCTATTTCCAAGCCTGTATACTATATCACAGTTGAACCGTAACCGTCAATAGCTATTTTAAAATTTATTGTAAATTCTTTTGAACAGTGCCGCTGTTTACACCTTTTTGTGTCCGGCAGCAATTAATTTTTATAAATCTTACAGATACATAACTAAATATAGTACATTTATCTGAATTTTTCAAGTATTTTGTTGTTGTAAATCCAATTATGACGATATAATATATGTGTATAAGTAGGATTTGATAATTAAAAATTTTACATAGCTTATTATAGCTGCAGTTAATCATTAGTAATCGCAGCTATACAATATAATATTTAAAGTATTACCATTTAACGGATTAAACGATTTTCACGGATGAAAGGAGGGGTCTTTATGGCAAAGATAGACAGTGCCTACGCTTACTATGCCAGCACTTATGCCAATAAAGAGGTATCGCGCTATGATTCGCACAAGAAAAGCGAGCTGCGCAAGATATACAACAGAATAATAAAGACAAATAAAGAGTCCCCTCTGTACAAGATTTCCAATATGTCCGAGGCCAAGAAATATGCTATCGATATAAAGGAAAGCTCTAAGGCCATCTTAAATGCTGTGGATTCGCTTTCTGATAAATACGCAGACTCCTCTGACTCCTTCCAGAAGAAGGTTGCGGAGTCATCTAATGAGGATGCTGTAGGCGTGCGCTACGTGGGTGACGGCTCAGAGAATAAAGGAGCAGACGGCTTTGATATAGAGGTCAGGCAGCTCGCCGCACCACAGGTCAATACCGGCAGCTACTTAGACAGCAAGGCTCTGTCCTTTATACCGGGCAGCTATTCTTTTTGACATAAATACCAATGCATCATCCTATGAGTTCCAGTTCGGAGTGAGCACCGGTGAAACAAACGGCGAGGTGCAGGACAAGCTCAAGAGGCTCATAAACGCATCCGGTCTTGGCATCGAGGCAGACATAGTCCATGATGACTCAGGCAAGGCAGCGCTTCAGCTTACATCAATGCAGACAGGTCTCAGCGAAACTGAGGATTCTCTCTTTAGTGTGGCTCCGTCAGCTAACGCAGAGTCCATAAGCATGATGAAACAGCTGGGTATTGATAAGGTATCATCCCCTGCCCACAACTCTGACTTTTCGCTGAATGGCACCGCGCACTCATCCTTGTCCAACACCTTTACCATCAATAATACCTTTGAGCTCACGCTCAAAAGCCGACCACAGATACAGGTGCCACAGCCATCGGTTTTAAGACCAATTCCGATGCAGTTGCCGACAATGTGCAGACTCTGGTTGAAGCATACAATAAGATGATAGACGTGGCAGATGATTATTCAGTGAACGACTCTGCAGATGCCACAAGGCTGCTTCGTGATATAAGCTCCATCACAAAGGGCTCACAGTCAAAGCTTTCCTACATCGGTCTCATGACAGGCGATGACGGCAAACTCACCTATTGACCGCGATATCCTCGCCGGTGCGCTTAGTCCGGACAGAGCTGATGACACCTTCAACACTCTTACAGCACTAAAGGATGCAATAGGTGACAAAGCAAACTCTGTGACAGTCAACCCTATGAACTATGTACAGAAGGTTGTTGTGGCATATAAGAATCCCGGGCACAATTTCAACACACCATATATTTCGTCAATTTATTCAGGCATGATGCTTGACAGCTACGCATAAACGGCTGTTGTACCAAATCAGTACAACAGCCGTTATTTTATATTTTTTATAATAGTGGCTGCAGATCTCCCACCATTTTTTCCTCAAGCGTCCTGAGCCTCTCTGCAATTGCCACACTCTTTGAATCAGCATCGCGATATTCATTGAGACTGCCGCTGATTGTCTCTATGCCCATATTACAGCCCTCCGTCAGAAGTTTTGCTGCCTGGGACTGATCATCATTCACTGCCATCTTCATTGCAGTCTGCAGCTTCGCAGCCATCTTTGCAAACACACCCGGTTCCTTAATATCTGCACCTGCTTTGTCAAGCATATCCCTGCAATCCACTGACAGCCCGGTGTGCTCATCATAGTACTTGTCTATCAGCTCACGAAGCTGCTTGTCATCTGTGTGTTCTCTTATATCGTCCATGCTCTCAAGTGCCATCTTACAGCCCGCTATGCAATCCTGAAGCAAGAGCACCGAATCATGATTCTCTATATTTTTGCTCATAAAAACCTCCATACTTCTTTTCTATTAGTATGGAGGTTTTCATGAAGAAATATTCACTTAATGCTTTTTAAATTTTTCTGATACAAGAAATCCAATACCGGCAAGCACAAATACCACCGCCAGCACGACCATTGGAACACTATCTATATATCCAATATCAGTGGAATATCCCAAAGTTGCCAAACTAAGGTAAGTCAGATGTAGATTAATCCGATCCACCGCAAATAATAATGCTGCTGTCAGCCAACAGATTGATGCTGCAATTTTTTCACTCTTCATAGCCGTTCTCCTTTACTATTGCTGTTTCAGATATCCTCTTTAGTTTTTTACTATATTACTTCACAATCGGAAACTCCAGTTTAACCCAAAACTTCCCATGTTCCCTTCTAAAGCTCATGCTTCCATTCATGCGCTGCATCATCGCTTCCACGCTCTTAAGCCCTATCCCGGCACTTTTAAGAAGTGTTTTATTGTCACATACACCATTGCCAATTTCAACGCTAAATGTTTTTTCGTAAAAGCTGTTTTCATAACAACAGGCTTCTTATTGTCCGCATATTTATATATATTATCCGTCAGATTGGAAAATATTCTGGTCAAAAATGCCATATTAACAGCAACCTTTACCTGCTTAGAGCTTATTCCTTCTGCATCAACCTCATAATTGCTTTTCATAAGCTGAGCACACACATCTGAGAGGTAATCTCCAAATATATACTCAACATCCATTGATGCATCCAATTCAATAGGTCTTTGTGAACCGGCAATTGAAAAATCCAGCAGATTGTCTACCTGAGTCCTGATATCCAATACCTTTTCACTTATAAAATTAAGATTTTTCATATTCTCGGCATATGCTTCGTTCTCCAGTTTCATTACATCAACATATGTCATAACACCAGTCAACGGCGTACGCAGGTCATGAGCCATATTACGCATCAGTTCATCCTTTTCCTGTCGCGCTTTTTTTCTCCTGTTCCTGTGATGCTTCAAGCTCTGTTTGATAGCCCGCTATAATTTTTCTGATGCGTAGATACACAAATACGATTCCCAGCATAAGAGAAAATCCCACATCAAAAATCATAAAAGCAATATAATATTTTTTCCGTAAATCCTGTATATATAAATACTTCCGCCTCAATATCGGAGAACTGGACAGGCAGCTCATAGCTTCCTGTAAATCGGTAATCATACATATTTTTAGCCGGAGATATAAGCTTATCTACATTTGATTTATTGTATATTACCTTCCCCATTTCCTGAACACTATAAAACGCAATATCATGATCCGCCATCCATTCATCATATTGCTCGACATCAGTCGGTCATTTTTGCGGACAGTTCAATACATGCCTGTCTGTTTCGCTCCCTGCTCCTGCGCTTCGTTTCCGTTCCTCGAACCTTTCTTATCTTTTTCCTGCACTCTGGGCAATACTTTGATATTGCAGAGCAGGGAACATATTCAACACCGCATACCGTGCAATTCTTAGGCTTTAATGCTGTCCACCGCTTTGTGGGTGTGATATGTAATTCACCGACAAAGCCGATGAATTTATAATAAATCTTGATTTCCTGCCGCACCGTTCCGTCTGTAAGCTTCTCACGCTCCGAAACAAGTATCTTGTCTATGAGTGCGTTTATGATGGTTGCGTCCAGTTCCTTAATGCCTTGATAGTTGCGGATTAAGGAGAGGAAGTCACGGACACCCTGCGACTTCTCATAGCTGTCGTTAAGTTGTTTCCATTACCTCTTTCAGCCTTGCTTCAATTTCAAGCTGCTCTTTCTGGTATTTCCCTGACATCATCTCAAAATTCCGCTCCGTAATACGCTCCATCACCTTATCTTCATAAAGGGAAGAAAACAGCCTGTCCAGTTCCGCAAGGCGTTTGTTCAGCTTTCTCTGCTCCTTTTCCAATGCCTTTGCCTTGCTCTGGTCTGTTTCCGTGAGCCGCTTTTCAATCGCCCTCACCGCCTTTTCATCACTCACCGCCATATCCGCAAATCGGTTGATGTCGATAAGGACGGCGTTGAACAAGTCCCTCGCTTCAATGCTGTGTGCGGTACACATGATATTACCGTATCTGCCATAATTATTGCAGGTATATTGTACGCAGTCGATGATGTCGGGGCGTTTCCTCCTGTTGGCACTCGCCGCCCGCATCGCATAGCCGCAGTCCGCACACTTGATAACGCCCGAAAAGATATTCTCAAAGCCGCCCTTGTTTTCTGGTAATCTGCGGCTCGTCATAAGCTGCTGTACGGTGTCAAATTCCTCCTGCGTGACTATCCCCTCATGGGTGTCTGGTATCACTTCCCATTCTTCGGGCAGCTTAGAGGGGCGTTTCTTGCTTTTCATGTTGGCTGCAATCCGCTTGTAGCCTGCAAGGTTGCCCGCATATATCGGGCTTCTTAAAATGCCCCTCACGCTGTTCTCGCTCCAAATATAACGGTTTTCCTCGTTATCCTCAAAGTACCGCTCATAGCCTGTTGCCCCTTGCTCCACCGCATAAGCGGCAGGGCGTAGGATATGCTGTTTGTTGATGTGCTTGCGGATTTTGGCGATTCCGTTGCCCGCTAACGCAAGGTCAAATATTTCTCTTACAACGTGTGCAACTTTATCATCAATCAATAGGTGATTATGGTCGGCAGGGTCTTTGACATATCCGTATGGTGCTGTCGTCCCCATGAATTTCCCCTGCTGAAACCTCGCACGGTACGCTGATTTTATCTTGACTGATATGTCGGCGGCATACATCTCGTTTAGGATGTTGCGGAAAGGCGTGATGTCCATCGCTGATTTATTGAGCGTGTCCACGCCGTCATTGACCGCTATATACCTCACGTTATGCTCTGGGAAGAAAACTTCCAGATATAACCCACAATCAAGATAGTTTCTCCCCAGACGGGATAAATCTTTCGTAATCACGCAGTTTATCAGACCGCTTTCAATGTCTTTAATCATGTTTTGGAAACTTGGTCTTTGGAAATTTGTACCAGAATAACCATCGTCCACATACGTTTTTGCTAAGTGCCATCCCTGCTTTTTTTTCACATAATCCGTGAGGATGGATTTCTGTGTCGCAATGCTCGCACTCTCGTTATCCGTACCATCGTCTTTAGATAAGCGGCAATAAATGCCGACTAAATAGATTTTCTTTTCCGTTCTTATTCCTGCCATACTGTAAAACCTCCGTATCTGTCCTATCTGTTTTCATGTCCCATTGCGTACATTCTAAGCGGACAGCCCCTCATTGTCGAAGGTGTCGCCCTCGGCAATCTTCTTCCGAATATCCTCGGAGATAATCGGGACAAACGCTTCTGTAACGGTCTGTGTGCCGACATATTCACGGCTGATTATCATCTGCACTGGTGCTTTCGGCACGATACGCTTTCCTCTTTTTATCTGCTTTCTTATCCTCGCCCATACTTAAATCTTCCTTTCCAGACAGGGCAGGAGAACGTCTGGAAACGCCCCGCCCTGCCAATCAGATACCATTAATCCTCGCTGTTTAATTCTTTCTGTAATGCTTTAAGGAGTGCCGCCGCTTCATCAGCGTTTAAACGTTATTCCTTTTCCGCACTTCTCACGGTTCGGGGAAAAGCTGCGGATGTCATATTTCGGCTCTCTCCCGTTCCATGAGATAAGATTGATTTCTTTTTTGTGTAGCCACTGTCACTCGCAGACAATACGGCGATTTCCTTTACAATCTTATATTGGATTTCTTTCATTTCCTGCCCCATTTTTCTGTCTTGGCTTTCTGGTTTTTATCCGTCCAGAGTTTCATATTTACTTCCCGAAAAAAGAAGATTAGCGGCTGTCCTTGCTCCGTTTTCTCTGCAACTCACGTTCCAGAAGTCGTATGATGGTTTCCTCCATCTGCTTCGGCGTTGTGTCCTTCGGAAAGTATTTTTTCAGTTTGCTTGTGTTGATTTTCAAGGTTTCTTTCTGGTTTCCCTTTTCCTCCGTCATAATGGAAAATATCATATCCATATCAAGCCGTCCGCTCTGGCTTAACTGTTTCATCCGCTGTGCCTGTGAGAGTGAGGGCGTTGCTTCTTCGCTCTCCATCGTGGCAAAGAGGTTTTCCTGCTCGTCTTTCTTCAAAAAGGACAGTTCCACCGCAGGCGTGAGGGCGATTTTCCCCTCGTCCACCATCTGCAAAATCGGCGGTATCAGTTCCGTCAGGCGGATAAAACGCTGCACGGTCATCCTGCCCACGCCGAAGCCCTGTGCCACCTTGTCGTCCGTCCGCAACTTCGTCACAACTTGTGACGAGGTTAAGTCCGTGCGAAACCCTGCCGCTTCATGGCTTCGGATTTCATCTTGTAGGCAAACGCCCGCTCGCTCGGCAGGATATTTTCACGCTGTAAATTACTGTCTACAAGGGTAATGATGGCTCGGTCACGGTCTAAGGGCAGGACAAATGCAGGCACGGTATTTATCCCTGCAAGTTCAGAAGCACGGACACGCCGCTGTCCTGCAATCACTTCATAACCATTTCCGTCCTCTTTCGGGCGTGTGATTATCGGCGTGACAATGCCAAATTCCTTGATGCTTTCCGCTAATTCTGACAGCGTTTCATCCTCTGCCACATGAAACGGATTGTCGGGAAATGGGTACAAATCTTTGGTCTTTAACACCTTAAAATCCTGTTTCTTCATTCACATATCTACCTTTCTTTCATTCTGCTTTTATGGTTTTTCTGCAATTCTTCCAACACTTCTGGCGGTATTTTTTTGACAGCAGCCGCCCCATCTGTTCGTTGGTTCTCTGCAATTCAAATATCTTCTGATTCGCTTTCTGCACCTTTAGTTCCTGCTCGTACTTTTCATCACGCATACGCCCCGCATAGTCTGATTCCTGCCCAATTCTCTCTGTCAAACTGTCGATATACGCCTGCTGTTTCCCGATTTCTCTTAGAGAATTTCTCCACGTCTGGCAGCCATGCCGCTATCAGTTCCAGAGCCTTGTCACGCTTCTTCCCTGCGTTAAAGGCGTTGATGTCGGATAGGGCAGACACGATTTCTTCATACTGTTTATCACGCCTGCCGCCTAATTTATAGAGCCCTGTGGGCCCGTGTTTCCGCTTGGTTTCCATTGAGGACTGCCCCCGTTCAAGCTGATTCCACCGTGAGGACATCCGCTCATGGTAGGCGGTCTGCCACTCGGATAATGATTTCTGGTTGCCTAAAATGGTTTTCGCTGACAGCTTGTTGTCTGGTGTAATCGGCACAAAACAGAGGTGCATATGCGGCGTTCTCTCGTCCATGTGGACGACAGCGGAGAGGATATTTTTCTCCCCGACACGCTCCGAAATGAAGTCCAGAGCCATCGTAAAATACGCTTTCTGTTCTTCGGGCGGTAACTGGTTCATAAATTCTGGTGAAGCCGTGATAAGCGTTTCCACCATCATCACGCTGTCTTTCCTTGTCCTGCACCCTGCTTCGGCTACCATGCGGTTAATCTCTTTCTTGTAGGTGTAACGTGGCGGTCTTACAAGGTGGTAGTTATTTTTAGAGCGTTCCATATCTATATCTGGGTTGCTTTTGTAGGCTTCTTTCTTCCGTTCATTGTGGCGTTCACAAGCCGCAACGCCGCCCGCTTTGCGTTTCTGGAAACGCAGGATTGCATAGGGCATCATTCATCATCTTCCTTTCTTCGGCGGGTAACTGCCCTTTGGGTGACAGCGGTGACGGTGGTGACAGCGATTTTGGGATGCCCCCCCCTCTGCATGAGCCGTCACCGTCACCCCCCCGGACATTCTTTTATCCGAAGCCGCACCGTAAGGCGTAGGATAGCAGGGCGACAGCCCTGCCTTTAAGGGAGTCCAGAGGGAACGTCTGGCACACGGCACTTTGCAGGGCAAAGTGTAGTGTGTTACACCCTGTAAACGCAGTCGGAAAAATCGGAGAGATTTTTCTGACCGCAGGGGTGATTTTACACGCCGAAAAGGGCGGGTGAATCCCACGCCTGCATTTTGCGTTTGCGGGGTGTTCTCCAGGGATGACAGCGGCAGGGTATCCTAAAATCACTGTCACCGCCGTCACCGCTGTCACCCGCAGGGCAGAGCCGCCAGCTTTACATGGCTTTAAGCGTCAATGACAGTAACAGGGGGTATCCTAATATCGCTGTCACCACCATCACCGCTGTCACCCTCCTGCCTTGCAAGGGCAATCTGCCTGCCGTCTTTCCTGCGGCTGTACTGATAGGCGATATGGTTCTCACTTAAAAATGTGGTGTGGTATTCATTGAGCCATTTCGTAATCACCGTGGGTACGGTTTCCGTTTCCCTCATAGCGGCTAACAGCTCCGTTGCCGTGCCTGCCCATTCTTCCTTATCCCTCATAAAATCCACTAACCGAAAAAGGACGTCTGGTATCGTTTCTTTCGCAAGCTGCTCCTGCGTTTTCCTCTCCACAAGTTCCCAACTGCAATCACGGAAACGCAGCGTGAATTCCTGATAAGGCGTATCCCTGCCTGTCACATACAGCTTGGCGGTATCGGATGCCCGTTTCTCCTTTTCCAGAACAAAGGTAGCGTCCGTACTCCCCGTTAATCCTGTCGTCCCAGACACCTTGTTGAACACGTCGCTGTCATTCTGCTTTCGGATGTGGTGTACGACAATGACCGCCAGAGAGTGCCTGTCGGCAAAATCTTTGATGAGGGAGATGTCCCCATAGTCGCTTGCATAGGCGTTGTCTTTTGAAGCTGTACGGACTTTCTGCAAGGTATCAATCACAATGAGCCTGCTGTCTGGGTAATCTTTCAGATAATCTTCAAGCTGCACGATAAGACCGTCTGACAGCTTGCAGCTTGCCACGGCAAAGTGAAGCCGCCTGCTCGCTTCGTTCGTCAATCGGAACAGCCTGTCCTGTATGCGGCAGAACGTGTCCTCAAGGCAGAGGTAAAGCACGTCACCCTCCATTGTCGTCATGTCCCACAAGGGAAGTCCCTGCGACACGCATAAACACAGCTTCAGCATGAGCCAGCTCTTGCCTATCTTCTGTGAGCCGCAGAACAGCGATAATCCTGTGGGAATAAGGCTGTCTACCACAAAGGACGGCTTCTCAAGCGGTTCATAAAGGAGCGTTTCGGCATTGACTGTCTGTAACTTCTGCATGGCTTTCCTCCTTTCGGGCGGTGTCTTTGTTTTCGTTGCACATAGGCGTTGACCTCCTTAAAAATAGATTTACTCCCACGGAAAAAAGTGAGAGTATGTAATGCCGCCAATCCCACACAAATAAAAAACAGATTTCTTTTTTCGGTCGGTGTCGGTCACGGTTGGAGATACTTCTTCATTTCCGCCTTTACTTTCTCCTTTGCAATCGCAACAGATTTCTGTATTGCTGAAGCGGTGCAATGCTCCATCGCAGCGATTTGGTAAAAATTGAACCCATACTCGTAATAAAGCAGGAAACGCCGCCTTTGTATCTCTGGCAGGCTCTCAACCGCCTTACAGAGCGTTTCATTCCGTTCTTCCTCAACCATGCGTTCATCAAGGCTCTTAGGCACACGCAACGCCCGTCTGTAAAGGGTTTCGTCCCATACCTCGTTGAACTCCCTGTGCCGCTCGTCCCATTAGAAAAGATTCCTGTTCCTGCGCTCCATCTGCCGAAACTCCATAAAGAACTGTTCCGACACTTCCAACTCGTGGGATTTGCCCTGCCCGTCCTTAAAGCTGATAAAATACCTTGTGCTACTTTCCGTGGATTCCTCCCGAAGCGTGTATGCCTTAACCCTGTATGCCATCCTGTTGTCCTCCTGCCAAAAAAATAAGCGGGGAGATTTCACTCCCCACCCAGTAGCCCGCAGGATAATGGGATGTATTAGACGCTTACAAAATTTTCCGAAGCTTCTTCCGCAGATGGTCTAACCTCGCATAGATGGCACCAGTCGTCAAATGCACAAGCGGGGCAATCTCCTTTGTGGAATACCCCTGCATTTTCAGCAGGACGATTTTCAAGGTACGCCCGTCCACCGCGACTAATACTTGATAGAGATTTTCGCTCTCAATCTCGTCCAGTAACTCCGCAACCGTACCCCTTCCGTCTGCCGCTCCCTGTCTGCCATGTCCTCAAGGTATTCCGCAATGTCATTCGTCCATCGGTAAAACCGCCTGTTGGAATTGAAGTCTGCCCTGTCCGCAATGCGTATCTGCTCAATGGTCGCTTCATCCACGCCGCACTCACGCAGCAGCTTTTCCTCCGCTTCTTTCCAGATACGCCATTTCCTGTCCTCCCGTCCGTGGTTATATGCCATGCTTCATTTCCTCCAATCAGAATTGATTGAGAGGGCAGAGAAAAACCCCCTCATTTTCCCAAAGGAAAAAACAAGGGGGCTGAACGCCTTAAAATTTTAATTTTCTATTATCTTTCTTAGTTTTCTTAGGATTCTGGCTTTGCGTTTGTTCACAACGCTCTGGGTTATGCCGAACCTCGCCCCGACTTCACGCTCAGAAAGTCCGTCAAAAAAGATTGCCTGTATCAATTCCTGCTCACTATCCGACAACAAAGGCAGGGCGGCTTTCAGCCTGTCCACCATAACAGCATTGACAACGGTTTCCGCAATGTCTGCCGCTTCATCAGCGATAAAGTCTAAAGGCTTCCCCTCGCTGTCCGTAAATCCATCCAGAGAAAGCAGGCTGTTCTTCGTATCTAATTTTTTCAGATAACGCCACCGTTCCTTATCTCGGTAGAAGTCCGTGTATTGCTCCCTCACGACTTCAAGCAGACAGCCTTGAATGGGGATAAACAGCTTGTCCATATAGGTCTGGTCGGATTCCCTGCGGCGGCAGAAATCCGTATAGGACAGTTCCACATATCTGCCGCTTTCCTTGATATATACCTTTCTCGGTGCGTATTTCACTGTAAGTACCTCCCATCCGAATTTTTGAAATGTTCAAAATCCAGATGGAGAGGCGGGGAGCGGCAACGCACACCAGAAACAGCCCTGCGGCACTTTCCAACAAAAAACGACAAAAGAAAAACCGCAAAGGCTTTGTGACCTTCACGGTTATGGGAAATACTAATTCTATTGTATGGAGATTGTACTTCCACCTTCATGGTGGGAAGTACCGCTGCACTGGCAGAAATTTTTTAACTGGTTTCCTGCCATTCTCTGATATGCTATGTATTGATAAATTTTACTTCGTATGAGCAGATGAATAACCGCCCGAAAAAAGAACATAAAAAAATCCTCCAAATTTAAAAACAAATTCAGAGGGTAATTTAGGGTATAACAAAATAACCCACCCGAATATCGTTTTTTTATTTGGTGAGTTTGTTCTTTCAAATACGAAACAAAAAGAGCCGATGATTCGTGAATTGTTCCACAATTTCATCGGCTCTGCGTCTTAAGCGTCTGGCTCTTTGATGACAGTTATCTTCAAGTTGTCAACTTTAATCAATCTTTCTTGTCTGCATTTTGGACAATAAAGGGGATAATTCTCCAAAACAGTGTCCTTCCTAATTTTATTACGGGTTTTGCTCCCACAAACAGGACATAATATCCATTCGCATTTCATCATAATTAGCTTCTAATCCTTTCAAATCTCATTTTATACGACTTATGCAAGCTGTTAGGCTAACTTGTGGAACATATGCCGAACCTTATCTATACGGCTATTCGGGCGGCGGGGTTGGCAAATAAGTTTACCAGTAGCTGGCTGGTATCCTTTTAACTCTGTCAAGCAGACTCCCTGCCCATTTGTGAAATAAGTTAAATCGTTCCTGTATTCTTGAATACATCTAGCAGGGATTTCTCCTTTCAGAATGACCTCGTCATTCTTTATCTGGGTACTTACAATATCTGCACAATACCTTGGAGCATCATGATACGCCCGTGAGAGATATTCCTGCGGTGCATAAGTTTCAAAGTGGAGATATGGCTCTAATAGTTCTGTCCCTGCTTTTTTTAAAGCCTGCTCCAATACGATAGGGGAAAGCAGCCGAAAGTCTGCGGGGGTACTTACAGGACTATAATACAATCCATATTCAAAACAGATTTTACAGTCTGTCACTTTCCATCCATACAGCCCCTGCCCGCAGCCATAGAGAACCCCCTCCATAACCGCATTTTGGAACGATTGATTTAAATATCCAAGTGAAACTCTGCTTTCATACTGCACTCCGCTTCCAATAGGGAGCGGCTCTATGGACAACCCGACAGAAGCCCAGAAAGGATTTGGCGGGACTTCTATGTGGATGGTATATTCTGCTTTTCTAAGCGGTCTTTCCATATATATAACAGTAGGCTCTTTTATTTCTGCCTCCACATGATATTTTTCCTCAAGGATGGCACAAATGACTTCCATCTGCACTTTCCCCAAAAAAGAAAGTATAATCTCATGCGTTGTAGTATCCACATAATATTTTAAAAGAGGGTCGCCATCTGAAATTTCTGTAAGTGCCCCAAGCAATATTTCCCGCTGTTCAGGTTTCTTTACTGCAATCGTTGTTTGGAGCATAGGGAGAGGATTTTCAATAAATTTTCTCTGCGGCAACAGTATTTCGTTCCCCAAAATACTGTTTAGCTGCAAAACATCATTTGGTAAAATTACAATATCACCAGAGCAGGCTGTATCGGATGGACATAATTCACCGTTTGTCGGAACACACATCTCTGTGATTTTTATTTTCTCTTTTTCAGATATTTTAATAACATCCCTCAAATGCAATGTTCCGCTATATATACGCACATAAACAAAACGCCGCCTTTTCTCTGAATATTCAATCTTAAAAACCTGCCCGCATAATTCAGATTGACCTTCAGGCGTTGATGAATAAAATTTACTGGCAATCACTTCTATAAGCTGCCGAATCCCCAGATTGTTTTTAGCGCTTCCGTGATAAACGGGAAATAACGTTCCGTTTTGGAATCTCCTGTTTTCTTCCTGTTCCAGTTCTGACATTTTAAACGGTTTCCCTGACATATATTTCTCTAATAGTTCATCGTTTCCCATAATTACCGCATCCCACTGTTCCATATCGTCATTGTCCGTTACATTTATATGGGGATGCTGCCCAACCTTTTGCTTCACTATAATTTCCGAAGAAAGCTTTGCTTTCATTTCCCGATATACCATTGGCAAATCAATCCCCTCTTGGTCAATTTTATTGATGAAAAAATTGTCGGAATCTTCATTGTCTGTAGTGCATGAAACAGTATACGGGTCTGTGCCTGTATGCCATCCTTTGCAGAAACTAATAATACTGCTCCGTCTAATACGGATAAAGAACGGTATACTTCCGCCAAAAAATCCATATGGCCTGGCGTATCTATAATGTTGACTTTTACATCCTCCCACTGAAAAGATGCCACTGCTGTCTGGATAGTGATTCCCCTTTGACGCTCCAAATTCATTGTATCTGTCCTTGTTGTGCCTTTATCTACGCTCCCTGGTTCTGCAATTGCACCACTGGTATACAATAAACTCTCCGTTAATGTTGTCTTTCCTGCGTCAACGTGAGCCAGAATGCCTAAGTTAATTATTTTCATGTGATTTTCCTCCTATTAACACCCAAAAAAGGGCATAAAAATACCCAGTGATAAATACTCCTATCACTGGGTAAATAACTCCAATAGCCCCAAAACACTTATATGTTTTCGGGCATATAAAATTACATGATAAAAGTATTCTTAAACTGGGTACAAAAAACTAAGCCCCATATTAAAAGTGAAACGAGACTGCTACTTTTTGTTCCCACTATCAAATTGACAGTTTATTTAAGAATACCTTGCCGCATATTTATTAACTCCTTGTATAAAACTGAATTTAATTATATTCCTTAACCCTTTATTTGTCAAGCTGACAAACTAAAGCAGAAAAAGCGGCAGGATTTCCCCCTGCCACTAATCATCTGTTTATGCAAAAATAATTTCCTTTTCCACAATCTCCCTCGCACAAGCCCTTATGTTATTGAGGCATCCTGTCCATTCTAAGGCGTTTTCTGCCTTTAGCTGTTCCGTTATGCCCTGTGCCTGTTTCATACCCTCTATGAGCCTTTCAGAGCGTTCCTGTGCCTGTCTGTCAATGTCGTCGCAAGGTAAGCGTTAAGTCTGCCGCTTGTAAGAAGATTGGTGTATGTAACTTTGCAGTGATGCTTCAGATAATCCAAATGCCGCTGTCCCCAGATGCCTATCGGCTGTTCTTCTTCGGCGGGTAAAGTTATACATGGAATTAGATAATCGCCTTGCCGTTCGTATCTGCCGCCCATTTCCTCAAATAATGATTTTGCCATTGTCTGTTACCTCCACATTCTTTTTTATTTTGAATGTCCGCAAAATCCGTCCTACATCTGTAGTACTTATATCATTATCAGACACATATTGTTGAAACTCATCTATATATGGCTTTTCATTATCGTATATTAAATGAGATGTACCTTCAATATAATTGTTCAGCAAATCAATTCCCAGATAGTATAATAGTCAACAAAAACAACGCATGTCCCTATAATCGCAATTGCAAATGTCAAAAACAGCTTTTTCTTTACCCTCTTTAAATCATCTCTCAAAACGGTATCCTCTTCCCCATTCTGTGTGTATGCATGCATCACCACATGCTTTTATAAGCTTATTCCTTAGATTTTTAATATGTACCATAACAGTATTCTTTGCATTATAGGTAAAAGCCTCATCCCATACCATCTCGTATATCATCTCAATCGTATATATCCTGTCAGGATTTTTCATCAGCAATTTTAATATCTCATATTCTTTTCCTGTTAATTTTATCTCATTATCATTAAACTCAACCTTGTTTCGATTCGTAAACAGTTTAAGTCCATCTGTCTCTATAGATTCATACTTGTTTGTGCGATTTGCACTTCCGCTGTCATATACCCGATATCGTCTGATAAGAGCTTTAACCTTTGAAATAAGCTCCATGTTTGAAAATGGCTTAGTCATGTAATCGTCACCGCCCACTTCAAGCCCTTCCAGCTTATCCAGCTCTTCCGATTTTGCTGACAAAAACAATATCGGAACGCTGTGTCTTTCACGCATTCTCCTGCAAGTTTCAATGCCGTCCAACTGTGGCATCATTATATCCATTATTACAAGGCTGAACGATTCATCTATTTTTTCCAAAGCCTCCATACCGTTTTGTGCAATTACCACACTATAATGCTGCAATTCGAGAAGCTTTTTATGCCACTGTATACTGTTTTATCATCCTCAACAACAAGAATTTTGTCCATTATATGCTCCTATCATATTATACATGTTTATTACCTCAAAAGATTATACCACATAACCACTCCTAGTACATCGTTTTCGAAATAACTATACCAATCACGCAGGATGCAGATTCGAGTGTGCAGGTATAAAAATGTAGGCGTAGCGGGCTACGCCGAGGCTTTTATGCCTGTGCAATCGGATTTGCAGACAAGTTAGTGGTATAGTTATTTCGAAAACGATGTACTAGTTATTCCTTAATGTGCGCAAACCCTTATTAGCATAAATACAGCTTCCAATCATAGTTATTAAAATAACGCTAATTTCCAAAAGCCCGATTCTATACACAAATTGCCAGATATTCCTTTCAAAGTTCCATATATCAAGTCAAAAGCTTTTTTGAAAATTTGAAATCTCACAAAATTCAATAAAGTATTTAAAAATATTGACAGAAAACCTATTAAGCAGTCCCAATGTCAATATTCCTGCACCCACAAGTGCCGGAACAGTTATCATCAAAATCTCATATAACAGAATTTGAATTGTCCTAAATTTTCTCTGTCCAAGTGTATTGTATATTGCAATCATTTTTGAGTGTCCTTTAAGCCATAAAACAGTCAGTAACGACATAACCACAACACATACAATATACATAACGCTCAACGTCACACTTGTCATACTTTTTAACATTGATATTACATCTGTCATTTGCAGTTCCTCATTCAAAACCTGATTGACAACTGCCGAATTCGGAACATTTTGAAACATTTTACTCATATCATCATATAATAGTGATGTGCTTTTTATAGTCTGTACTGAAAAAATTTATCCCATAACAGCTTGCTTCATTGTTTAATTCTACGTATGAATTATAATCTGTGAATATTATACTGTCAGCCACTTCTTTATAGTAGCCATCGCTTACCTGTGTCTTCGGCGTATTTATTACAGTATATATTCCAATCACCTTAATACTTATTGTATTATTTTCATACTGTATAGATATATTACTACCAATTGACAGGTTATTTTCAGAAGCGAGCTTATCTGATATCATTGCCCCCTTATCACCTGACATCGGATATTTTCCTTTTGAAATCTTAAAGATACCGCTACTGAAATATTCATTGTAAGAAGTATTTATGTTTCCACTGACATATATTTTATTTTTTCTCAAAATCGCTTTGTTTTTCTGTATATGGTACATTTTCAAAATCTACTGCTTCACATATAATATCACTTGTAAATGCATTATTATATCCTACAACATTTTTATTATTGTCTGCATATTCTAAAATATCTTTCCAATCATCTAAAGTAGAAAAATCGTCTAATTCAACAAGAACACAACATCCTGCCATATCTGCAAAAGATTTGTAAAAGCTCTCTATTGCCGAATCTAGAAATGTTGCAATTCCGCAAAACAGTGTCAGGACAAATATGCAAATAGCAATTAGTATATTTCCCCGGTCTCCCTAATAATTCTTTGCATGCCTGCCACCATTTATTCCTCATCGTCATCTCCCATTTCATAGCAAATATCACATTTTTTCTTTACATAATCCGAGTGGGTTACTACTATAACACATCTGTCCTGTTCATGAGCTATCTGCTGCAACAATTCGACAATTTTTCTTCGATTTTCTTTATCCAGATTACCTGTAGGCTCATCTGCCAGAATATATTTTGCATCTGTTATCAACGCCCTCGCTATTGCAACTCTTTGCTGCTGTCCACCTGACAATTCCGTAACCTTTCTGGTTATCTGACTATCATCAAGTCCAACCATCACTAGGCTGTCTCTACACATTTTTATCAATTCTTTTTTTTTGGTACATCAGGTAAACTTATCTGGGCTGCAACCATTACATTTTCAAGAGAAGTCATATAATCAAATAACTGATAATCCTGAAAAACCAATGATATACTATTTTGGCGCAGTTTTCTTCCACCAATGTTTTGTATATTTTCTCCATCCAGCAAAATTTCCCCCTCATCCGGTTTTTCTAAACCGGCAAGTAACGATAAGCACGTTGTCTTTCCTGAACCTGACGGACCAAATATTCCATACATTTCTCCTATTTCAAATCTGTATGTAACTTTATCCAGCACATGCACAATTTCCTTCTTAGATTTATATGCATACGATACATTAATCATTTCCAACATATTTGCCACTATCCCTTCGAATTTAACAGTTTCTTTGCATTTTCTTCAACAGTTGTTACAACAGGCAGTACCATAAATGTAATCCAATTAACCAACGAAATTATTAATAGAATTATAATGTTTTTCAAAGTAAAAAAAGCACTCATTTCTATACGCACCTCAAAGCCTTGAAATATTCCTGGTGTATCATATCCACCTATAGCTCTGTCTGTACTATTAATTATGACATTCTTACCTATACCACTTATAATGCTACATATGAAATTGCCAAGCACACAGTATAATAGCGCACCCAAAAGCAAACCACTAATTGCATATATCATTCCTATAAATGCAAATCTACCTATACACCATTTTCTTGACCTTCCGAGTACCATAAAAAGTCCTGTATCTTTTTGGTATTGGATAGTATAAAACGAGAAAACGATTAACAAAATAATTTCACCCATTATAATTATCATCCAGCAAATTATTTTTGATGTTTTTCCCATCAATCCTACGACTTTACATTCTGAATCGAGATAATTAGAAGTATTATCATATATTTCCACATTATCTCCATACATTTTCTTTAATGGGTTTTTACCGCATCTATATGCTCTATCTTATCAATATACACTTCACTTCCCGTTGACGCGGTGTACTCTAACCCTAATAACTCTACAATATAATCATAATCTACATATATAGAATTATATGGACTATGTATGTATACCGAGGTTCCCTCTTCATTTGAATCATATATTTCGAAATCACTGTCCACTTTATAAATTCCGCATATTTGTAAAGACGTTACCTCCGATTGGTCTCCTATAGTATATTTAACTTCATCCCCTACCTTAAGGTTATTTTTTTTTTCGCATATCGCTGTTCTACAATAATTCCTTTATTTTTATAGGTTGGAAATTCCCCTTCAATAAGAGATACATTTTTTTCCCATGAAAACAGGCTATATTGCTGCACATCCATATTCGCAACAATCACCATTTTGTCAGCCCGATTGCGCACATCTTTATTCTCCGGATCTATTCCTTTATGTTCCTTTACATTCTCTGTATACACCGGATCTGCAATCAGCTCTCTCCAAGCCCCAAGTCCTGTTACATATTTTACTTTTCTGATTTCATCATAATCACTCTTTGTAAAGCCTCCATTACCATCCTCAATTACTAAGGCTGCCCCATTATATAAATATGCATCTCTCTCAGATTTTTCTGAGGCATTGCTTAATAGCAGGCCAATAATTTCACCCAGGATTATTGTCGCGATGATTAGTATGATAATCAAAGATTTTATTTTATTTCTTTTTATATATATAATAGCTGTTTCTATCATATCACATCTCCTCAATTATCTTACTATTGCCGTTTCAGATATCCTTTTTTTTTGGATTTCAACATCGGCATCAAAGAAAAGATATTTACCATTCATATACACTAGATTTGCAACTGCTTTATCATCCTGATACAAGGTAATATAACCATCATCGTTCCATTTCCAGATTCCCGTTTCAACCTTATCAGTATTCTCTATCTCCATTTCATATTCACCCTGTTTTTCATCGTTATCATGTATAATGGCTAATTTACTGGTACTCTTAACATTTTGATACTCTGAAAAATCAAAAGTTCCATAATAGAGTTCCACTGTCAGATGATTTTTTTGTTGTAATATATATGTAATTAATACACTGATTACACAGACACAAGCGACAATCGCTGCGCAGATAATAATCTGTTTTCTATTTTTTCCACTACAGGCTTCCCCCTTCTTTATTGTTTAATCAATGCCGGCTTTATTCTTTAAATTTAAAACTTTTATTATATACAATATCAATATCATCCACGCTATACAAGTCAAACTATATTCTACAATCACTGCAATTTGTAAATAGGACCCTTCAGAGTATTTAAAATAATAGTCATAAACTATTGATGGTATTTTAATATTTATTAGCAGTAATATTATATTAATACATTCTTTAGCTACACTTTTTTGTTCATATCTCATTTCTCCCATTCCATTATTAAAAGTTTCTTATAGACGCTTATAAACTTATTCTACATGCAAAATCTTAAGAAAACGCTTAAGTAAATCTAAAGAATCCTTAAGTTTTCTCCCTCCATCTCTATACACAATATTTTATTACTTATATCGATTTAGTCAATCGTAATTTAGTTAATTATAAATAACTAAATCGTAAATAACTAAATATTCATCTTTCATTTCGCGTACAAAAAAAGACGGCCGTCCCGGTCCCCACCGGTTCAGCCGTCTTTATAATAAATTTCAATGTTATACTTTTATATTTTACTCTTATTTATACTCTTTTACTAACTTTTATACTTGTTTGGATTTAGCATCTACTGCTGCGCAAGCACTGCCTGTACCTCTGCCTCTGTAGCGCATGCCATTACCTTGTCTGCCAATGCCTTGCATTCTGCCATGCTGCAGTCTGCGATGGTCTTTCTGGTCTTGAGCACACTTGTGGCACTCACTGAGAACTCATCAAGTCCGAATGCGAGTAACAGCGGAATGAGCTTTGGATCAGCTGCTGCCTCTCCACACATGCCTACCATGATTCCCTCTTTCTTACCGCACTCGATGATACGCTTGATTGCGCGAAGCACTGCCGGATTGAAAGCTGAATAAAGGTATGCTACCTTTGAGTTTCCACGGTCTACTGCCATTGTGTAGCCTGTCAGGTCGTTTGTTCCGATACTGAAGAAGGCTGCCTCTTTTGCAAGCACATCCGCCATCATGCAGGCTGCCGGTGTCTCCATCATGATACCGATTTCGAGGTTCTTGTTGTATGCAATGCCCTCTGCATCAAGCTCTTTCATGATGTCAGCTACCATTGCCTTTACACTGCGAAGCTCATCTACGCCTGTCACAAGCGGAACCATTATCTTTATCCTGCCGAATGCACTGGCTCTCACAAGTGCACGAAGCTGTGTATTGTAGATGTCTGTTCTCTGGAGACAGAATCTGATAGCTCTGTAACCTAAGAATGGGTTGTCCTCTTTCTCAAAGGCCCAGATATGGGATTTCCTTGTCGCCTCCGATATCAAGTGTACGGATGATGACAGGCTTGCCCTTCATTGTCTCTGCTACTGATTTGTATGCCTCAAACTGTTCTTCCTCTGTAGGAATTGTGTCTCTGTCCATGAAAAGGAACTCTGTACGGAAAAGTCCTATTCCCTCTCCGTCACACTCTACAGCCTTCTTTGCGTCCTCAGGCTTTCCGATATTGCATACAAGCTCTACCTTTGTGCCGTCTGCTGATACTGTCGGCACACCCGCAAATTTCTTTAAGAGCTCTTTCTCTCTTTTTTGTATTCCTCAAGCAGCCCAGCGAATTTCTGCTCTGTCTCAGCATCAGGGTTTACGATTGCCTCTCCGCTTGTTCCGTCGAGTACCACTCTGTCACCATTTTTGACAGATGTACAGATTCCGTCAATACTGAGAACTGCCGGGATTTCCATTGCTCTTGCAAGTATTGCTGAGTGGGAGGTTCTGCCGCCCACCTCTGTGAGTATTCCTGCGATATTCTCTGCTACGATACCTGCTGTCATGGATGGTGTCAGGTCATGTGCCACGAGCACTGTGCCTGCCGGAGCAGCTGAAATATCATAGTCCTCGATTCCAAGCAGAATCTTAAGGATTCTGGCTTTGATATCCCTGAAATCTGTCGCTCTCTGCTGCAAAAGCTCATCAGGTATCTGTGCAAATATCTCTGCTGTCTGCTCAAGCACCTGGTCGAGCGCCTTCTCTGCTGTGATTTTCTCACTTACTATGAGCGCTGTAATCTGCTCCTCTATGGTCGGATCCTGAAGCATCTGGATATGTCCGCGAAGGATATCCGCATCCTTTGCTCCGACTGTCTTTTCCATTCTGTCTGCCATGGCGTTTGTATCATTTACAAATTTCTCAATGGCTCCCTGGAGACGTGCGATTTCAGCGTCTGTATCTGTAATTTTCTTATTCTCAATCACTATCTCATGCTCTTCGATAATGACCACATTTCCGATTCCGATTCCTTCTGAGCCGGCGATTCCTTTGTACATATCACACCTCCGATTGACTTTGCTGGTTGATTAATCTCCGAAGTTGTCTGCCTCGAGCTCTTCCATCTTTGCAAGTGCTGCTTCCTCGTCAGCTCCCTCACACTCGAATGTAATCTCTGCATCCTTCTTGATGCATGCTGCGATGATGTTTACAAGGCTCTTTGCGTTGATTCTCTTGTCGCCGAATACGATTGTTACATCTGAATCAAACTTGCCTGCCTCTCTTGCGATAACTCCTGCAGGTCTCATGTGAAGTCCCTCTGCTGCTTTTACTACCATTGTCTTGCTTACCATAGTTTTGTCCTCCTGAATTTAAAATTATTGGTTGGTTTATTTATTTCGCTCACACATATGATTAACTGTATCGCCCTCTGCTATTCATCAGCCTGTCATATGTCCGTTGCTTTCTATGATTTTATTGTACTGTGCGGTATGAGTTTTTTCAATATTCCCCAAAATGCAAAATTGCACCATCTCTGGTGCAATTTTGTATTAATGTGATATTCAGTTCCACCCCAGCTCTTTCCGGATAGCTGCACAAAGCTCATGAGGTGAAGCAGCCTCCCTGAGCCTGTCAGTCGCTCCATTTTCATTCAGAAGCTTTGTGAAATCATGGAAAAATGCCTTTGTCGTGTTGACACTGTCAAAGTTTATCGCAAGCAGAAATATCATGTCTGCCATTCTCTCGCCCCACTCTATCGGCTTGTCGAGACGTATAACAAGTATCTGGCAGCGGTTTACATGCTCAGGCTTTCCGTGCGGTATGGCTATATTGCAGCCCACAGCGGTTGCCTCCACCTTCTCACGCTCCAGTACATCCCTCGCAAACTCGCTCTGCACTATTCCTTTGTTTATGAGAAGCTGGCACGCACGCTTTAAAACATCCTTGCGTTTTTTCGCCTTTTTCTCAAATATAATAAATTCCTCCGACAGCATCTGTGAAAACTCGCTGACCTCCGCGCTCTGGCCGGTCATGAGCTCAAAGCACTTGTTTCTGATATTTTTCTCATCCTGCGCACTGATTAGTGGAGAAACATACAGAAATCTCATATCCTTGTGGATATCTGCCTGTGTGTCTATGGTCGAGAGTATGAGATCGCAGTCATACTCGTCAATATGCTCTATGCGGTCTGACGACAAAATGCTTACTATCCTTACATCCGGCACTCTGTTTTCTATTTTGCCCGCTATTATGCTGCCGGTCGCATAGCCTGCTGCACCGATTAACACTGCGCGCACTGTCATAGGATTTCTGTGCAGGGCTCCGCCCACCTGCAAGGCAATAAATGCTATCTCATCCTCGCTCGGCATGGCACCTGTGTACTTTTCGTAGTATCTCGATACTGTAAAGCATACCGTAAAGAGACTGGCATACGATTGTGTGATATCCGAAAGAAACGGATTGTCTATCTCTATGCCAAAATGAGTCCTCGCAATGGAGCCCGGTAAAAAGCTACGCATGCTCTCACGTAGAAGCTCATTTTCAATCAGATTGGGAGCGAGAAGATTTGACAGATACACTATCATCTCATCCTCTATGCTAAGTGCCTCCTCACAGGACATGACAACACGGTTTTGTCCCTCGGCACAGGAAAAAAGCATTGCCAGATACATGATTTCAGGCTGTGAGAGGCTGATGCCGTGATGTCTGTCCAGAAAGCCTGCTGACTCCTTTGCCATGTTCTCATGCTCTGTCATTATGAATCCATTTTTCTGGTTCGACAAATCTAACTCATCCGGCTTCAGCTCCTTCTCCACATCCACCCTGAAAAGCGCAATGGCTATGTACTCTGCCAGCATCTGAAATGTGTAATCCGTAAAGATGATATCAAAGCGTCTCTCCACATGATGTATCATGTCAACTGCCATCGACAGATTTACGCTTCTGAAATTATTGGCTATCACCTCGGCCACGCGTCTTGAAAGCCTGTGGTCATCGGTCTTGATAACCTGCTTATCACTGATTGGATATCTGCAAAAATGCCTCATGGCTTTTCTGATATCAAGCTCACTGCCTGTCGCATATATTCCGTAGCCCGCCATCCTGTGCACCTTAATGCCATAGAGCAGAAGCTCTGCGTCAAGCTCATTTATATCATCCATAATGACATTTTTGCTGACGTTTAACTCCTCCGAAAAAAGTGCATACGTGTATGTATCCCAGCCGCTTAGCAGAATATACGATATGTAGTTCTGTCGCTTTTTCTGCGATACTGCTGCCGATCTCCTTCCTGCCACATCAAGAATCTTTCCTATCTGCGCATCGCTAAAGCACGGCTTCATGCCTTTGCCCGGCTTTCTGTCGAGCGTCATAGAGTTTTGCTCACAAAAATCAGCCACCTCCTTCAGATATGTCTTCACACTTCGCTCTGACATACCTGTGGACGCAGCAAGAGCCTTTGATGTGACAAGCTCATTGTTGTGCTCTGCCAGCTTTTCAATTATCAATAGTCCCTTTTCTGAAAGCATAAATCAAAGTTCTCCTGATTATACGTAATTTAACAATTCGACCGGTTCATCTATCCGATTTGTTGCACCATGCTCCTTCAAAAACTCTACATCACGAAATCCCCATGTGACAGATACGCACTTTAGACCTGAGTTTTTAGCTGTGGCGATATCCACATCAGAATCCCCCACATAGATAGCGTCCTCTGCACTCACCTGAAGCTCTTTAAGTGCCTTCTGCACCATATCAGGCGCCGGCTTTTTGCGGATGCCTTCCTCCTCCATCTCGCCGACTGCCGATGTCATATACTCCTTGAAATAGAGCTGATTGAGCTCCTTTACCGCCGGGTCAAGCTTGTTTGAAACAATGGCAAGCTTTATGCCGTTTAATTTAAGCTCCTTTAAAAGCTCCATGATTCCATCATAAGGTGCTGTATTGTCATTGCAATGAGCCTCATAATATTCCTTGAAATCCGAAAATGTCTTTTCAAACTTTGGATTATCAGCCCCCTGTGGCACTGCGCGCTCCATCAGAAGCTTTACACCGTTTCCCACAAATCTGCGCACCTCATCGAGTGTGCGCTCCGGCATGCCATTTTGTTTTAATGCATAGTTTGTTGCATTTTTTAAATCCTCAAGTGTATAAAGAAGTGTTCCATCAAGGTCGAAAACGACCGCTTTTTACGGTTTTCCTCCTCACCCTTTGCTATATGTGTCTTTTCAAATTCTGTCTTGCTTATCATATATGCCTCATTCCTGTCATCATTTGGCAGAACCATAATATCTCCAGGTCTGCCTGATATATAACTGTTGTCATCCTTATTCTTAAATAGCTTTACCTTGTGCTTTAGCACAAATGCTCTTGAAAAATCCTCCTCAACAGGTATGCACACTCTGGCATGTGCCATTCCATCCACTATAGTCTCCGTATCCTTATTCTTGAACCTCGGGACATAATCTGTCTGTTTCACAGTAAACCGCCAGTCCTTGTATATCCTGAAGCTTTTGTTCAGCCTGTCCAGATTTAAAATCCGTACACTGCCGTCTTCTCCTATTATGACTACCGTATCCTCACCAACCGGTGTGGAGATATCCCCCTTAGCTGTCCGCACTCCCATGCAGCAGCCCACAGGCAGTATATCCTTTGCAATGATACATCCCATCGGTATCGGGCGTTTTTATAATCCACTTTTTTGAAGCCACTCGTATCAAAATCTTCTCCGTAAATTATCTTTGTATCGTTTAAATAATCAAAAAGCCTCTCCTCCAAAAAAGATTTGATTGCAGAATCCGAAGGACGTTTGTGTGTACCATCGCTGCTGTACTGAAATCTTGGTGTCACGTCTTTTTCTCTGCAGTAGACATTATAGCTGTCTATCAGCAGATCCATCGGAATAAATCCACCGGCCTTGTAATAATGTCCGCCGCCGGAGCCTATGTCCCTGCACACTTCCTGCGCCATTTCGCTTGCGCTCACCTCTTTTATGCAGCTTCTAAACGAAAGCTTCACTCCATTCTTAATCACTGAAAATACCATACATATGTCAATAGCATCCACCTCCAGCACAAAATCGCTTATGATACCGAGCACATTCGGATCACATGCCCCTGCCTTTACGACCGCCAGACGATATTCCTCTATATAATCGCGCCCCAGCAATGCTGTTGCGGCTATATCCAGCTCCTCAAGTGACATGTTGGCATTTCGGAATTTGGCCACTATAGTGCTGTCAAAATCCGCCTCATCGCGCAGATCCCTATCAAGCGAATGTGTTATCTCGGTAAATTCTCCGGTATCGGTGTAAAGTCCATAATACAGCGCTGTTGCCAGCTTTCTCTTTATCTCTACACCCTCCTCACGCAGCATATCCCACACGATTGTCGCACATGAGCCCATATAGCTCATGACGCGGTTCATAGCAGGAAGCTCTCCCGATACTCTGTGGTGATCTATGACAGCTACATTTTCTGCCTTGAAAAATGTGACATTCCCACCACCGTACTGACAATCGACAGTCACAAGCATCTGTGGATTGTCTAAAAATCCACATGCTCTATCGGTATGCCAAGACTGTCTACCATAAGCACCAGATTGCTCTTGTGTATGATATTCCTGCCTCCGTATACAAGTCTGGGACTTTTTCCATTCATCCTCAGGTATTCATAGACTCCAAAGCCGCTTGCCAGTGCATCTGCGTCCGGATTATCATGACATTGCACAATTATGTTATCAAATTGTAATAAATCACTTAGCTTCATTATTAGCTCCCTGAATAGTTATATTAATTCATTTTCTCATATGTGTATTTATGGCTGCTTCAAATCATCACATTATTTCAGGTACGGAAACATCAGCGAACTTCTGTCCTTCTCGTCAAACATCGAATTGTACTGCAGGATATTGTATGCCTTTATCCATTTTGCCTCGTCTCCTGTTGCCTCATCCACATGCATAAAGCACTCATTCTTTTTCGAATAATAGCCCCTTGAATTTATCGCCGGAATCTTCTCCATCAGCTCTGCGAGGAACCGGTTGTATGCCGGCAGATCTATGTTGGCTCTCTCAAGCGTCAGTGTGGACAGGTAGTTGAGGCTCGTCACATCAACTTTCTGTGCATCCGTCTCGTAATTGGTCCATATGAAAAACGGCACCTTGTCAGATTCTCAAGCTCCTGCTCCGTAAGTCCGGAATTGCCCTTGCCATTTAAAAGCTTGATAAAATCATTGCATAATCCCGGCTGGTGGTCTCCAAAAAACACAATCTCTACCGGATCATCCACACCCTTAAAGTATGTGATGAGATTTTCGAGCGCCTTGTCACTTTCATTCAAAAGTGACAGATACTGGTTCGCATCGGTGTATGACGCTCCAACCTTGTAAACCTCCTGGTTGAAGTTGCCATATCTCTCACCGTAGCCACCATGATTTTGCATCGTGACTCCCATGATGTAAAGCTTCTCGTCATCGCTCTTTTTCTCGTAGCGGTCAATGATCTTATCATAGAGCTCCTGGTCAGTGATATATTCCCTGAGTATCTTTGTCTGGTCAAAATCATCTATAAAGTAAGTCTCATCATAACCCAGATGCGGATAAACCTTGTTCCTGCTCCAGCCTGTCGCATAGTACGGATGCATCGCAACCGTCGTATAGCCGATATTCTTCAGGTTTGAGACTATGGATGTCGGGTCATCATTTATATACTGCTGATAAACCACCGAGCCGTCCGGCAGAAATGCCATCGAGTTTCCTGTCTCAAATTCCCACTCAGAGTTTGGCGTCTTCGCACCGTACACGGACGAAAGAGCATAGCCTTTAAGCGTATTTTCACTCAGAGAATCCATAAATGGCGTGACCTGCGTGTTGGTCTCAAAATCTCCCACCACCGACAAATCAGCAAACGACTCATTCATGATAACAATGATTGTCGGATTTTTCGCATCAGACTGCGAATATGAGCTGTCCGTTTCCTTGAAATTGCCTGCTATCTTGTCAACTGCTGCCTTGCTGTAGCCATCAGGTGCCTTCACAAAGCTGTCCCTTATGCCGAGCACAAAGTTCAGCAGATAGCCGTTTCTGTACGTGCCCTTTTTCTCCCAGGTCTCGGTGTTCAGTGACATGGAATTCATGATGACATACAGCACACATATTATTGTGAGAAGAATCGAAATAATCCTCATATGGATAGCCGACTCGAACTGCACTTCTATGCGCCTTACCAGCACTATATACAAAACAGCCGCCAGAATCACATACAAAAACTTGTAGTCTATGACGAATTTGTATTTTGTCACGACGGAAAGTCCTGTTCCCGCTGACTTCAAATCCGCATACGTAAACTCATTGCCACGGAATTCATAGACAAAGTAATCTATAAATCCAAACGCGAGTATGGCAATTGATGCTATGGTACATGTCAGCCTCGTGTTGTTTGTGATAAAAAGTATCACCAGATATATGGCGAGCGCCAGAACCACATTCACCACGCATACCATATCGGTGGTTTTCACAAAGTCCTCATCCGTCAGCAGCACATACTGCACCGAAAAAACAGATAGTATCGCTCCGATGACAAGCAGTATCGCAGCCCAAAGCCACGACAGCTTCACCGGAAGCTCAAGCTTCACATCTACAAGTCCAAAATATACTGCCGCAAACAAAAAGAATCACCCACCAGCTTGCCGATGTAAAGTAACCTACCAGCGCGGCCGCTGCTGCTGCAATTCCAAAATGTATGTTGTTTTGTTTTGTTATCTCAAATTTGATGCTCATTTCTGCCTCTTCATATTGCCTCTTAATATTGCTTCTTAATGTTGCTTCTTAATGCTTCCTCTTAATGCTGCCTGTTAATGCTTCCTCTTAATGTGCCTCTTAATGCCTTCTCTTAATGCTGCCTCTTAATGTTGCGATTTGATTTTAAATTATATTTCCTAATTAGCAAAGAAGTCCTCAATTTGACTGTATATAATGTGCATCAGATTTGTTCTTGCCTCAACGCTTGCCCACGCAATATGCGGTGTAATAATCAGCTTGTTTGAATCCTTTATCGCACGGAGCGGATTGTCCTCACTCATAGGCTCCTGCGCCAACACATCAAGACCTGCCGCCGCCAGCTCTCCATCCATAAGCGCCTGTGCCAGATCCGCTTCATTCACTATAGGACCTCTGCCAAGATTTAAAAATATCGCAGATTTTTTTCATCTTTTCAAACGCAGCCTTGTCCATCAGACCAAGTGTGTCATCTGTGAGCGGCGCATGCACCGACACGATATCAGACGTGGTAAGCAAAGTATCAAAATCCACTCTCTCATAGCCCGGCTGCGAATTTCTTCCTGATGTAGAATAATAAACCACATGGCAGCCAAAAGCCTTTGCGATATCAGCCACGCGTCTTCCGATATTTCCAAGCCCCACGATGCCCCAGGTCATACCGCTAATCTGGTGAAACACATTGGAAAAATGCGTAAACGACGTATCACCCACATATTTCTCGCTTTTCACATAATCATCATAATATCTCAGCTTCTCAAGCAGATAAAATAGCAGTGCAAACGTATGCTGCGCCACGGTCTCTGTAGAATACCCTGCGACATTTCTCCATTCAATGCCTCTTTTTGCCAGATATTCTTTATCCAGATTGTTTGTGCCTGTTGCAGTCACACATACGAGCTTTAAATTTTTTGCCTGTCCTATAGATTTTTCATTTACCTCGACCTTATTTAAAACAATCACATCAGCATCCCTTGTGCGCTCCAATGCTTCCTCTGTCGTCGAAAAATCATATTTGACAACCTCTCCGAGCTTGTCATATTCGGAAAGGTCAATGTCGTCACCAATTGTTTTGGAATCTAAAAATACTATTTTCATGGTTTGTTTCCTCTGTGCTATATATTATTTTTTTATATGATGGGACTTCGCACTTGCAGGCTGTGATGGTGCGCCGGCATATGGTATATTCCTCAGAAATATATGAAATCAGCCACAAAAAATGCATCCGGATAGTTTGTTTTATCAGTCTGCTTTTTATCGTCACCGAAGGTTAATGGAACTTTGTGGCAGTTCATATATTTCTTCGGAACACACCATATGCCAGCGGTAATGCAGGTTTGCGTGTGCGAAGTCGTCTCAATAATTATCTATATTTATCACTATTTATTGTTATTTGACAATTTTAATCTTTATTTGCCAATGTTTATGATTACTAAAAATACAGCTTGCTTTAAATACTAACAAATTAAACTTGTGTAATATTATTAACGTAATTTGTAAGTATACTTCCAGTGTAATTCATATGTTCATTTCATAATTGTACAATGTAAATATAAATATATTTATACCACATTTCCGGAAATAAAACCACTGTATCAGTGTTTGATTAAACAAAGCTTAAGAAAGCCCACCATATTAATGATAAATTTCATCAATATGGTGAGCTTTTAATATTCTGCATCATACTTGCATGCAAAGCAGCATTTTATCTCACAGAGAATTTGTAATCTGTCTCTGTGTGGTATGTATCGCCAGCCTTTGTAACAGGTGTACTGAAGTTGGTCTCATTTATTGCGCTTGGATAGAACTGTGTCTCGAGGCAGAATGCATCACGGTTATTGTATTTAACTCCGCCCTTGCCTTCCTGTCCCACGATAAAGTTGGCAGTATAAAGCTGGATTCCGACACAGTCGGTGTATACCTCCATCTGTATGCCACTCTCAGGAGAGTATGCTGTTGCGACCTTTTCTACTCCCGGAGCGGTCTTGTCTATTGCAAAATTGTGGTCATATCCGCTTCCATAGTGAAGCTGTGTATCATTTGCCTCAATATCTCTTCCGATTGGCTTAGCCTCTGTAAAATCAAATGGGGTACCCTCAACCGGTGCAATCTCACCTGTAGGAATAGCCTTGGAATCCTTTACAGGTGTGTAATGCTCAGCATTTATCTGCAATGTGTGAGTGTATACGCTTCCTGATGCATGACCATTCAGATTGAAATAGCTATGGTTTGTCATATTGAAGGTAGTTGTCTTATCTGCCCTTGCATTGTATATAATAGCAAGTGCATTTTCTTCTGTTACCTTAAATGTCACATCAACGACTGCATTTCCCGGGAAGCCCTGCTCCAAATCTGCATCCTCTATCTCAAAGGTAATCTCATCTGCCTTCTGCTCCTTAACAGTCCAGAAGCGCTTAGAAAAACCATTTGAGCCACTGTGAAGACTGTTCTCATTGTCATTAGCCTCAAGCTTATATTCCACTCCATCAATATTAACCTTTGCATCAGAAATTCTGTTTGCATATCTACCGACAGTAGCACCAAAATAGCAATCCTCCTTCTCGTATGACTTCACATCATCATAGCCGAGAATAACATCTCTCTCATTGCCATCCCTGTCCTTTACAAAAATAGATACAACTGCAGCGCCATAGTCTGTCAAAAGTACTCTCAATTCACCGCCATTGCTGATTTCGTAAAGCGATGCCTCCACTCCTTTTGATGTTGTACCGAAAGCTTTTTTACTCATGCCCCATATCCTCCTTTGGTTACATTATGTTTGTTGCATTTTTTGTAACTTTATGTTTGTTACATTTTGTTTTAGTACATTATGTTTTTTACATTATGTTCTGTTACTCTTTGCCTGGTAGCATTTCGATTGCATAATCGCGTTTTTTCTTATTCTACGCATTCCTTTACATTTTACTTCTTTTGATCGCATAAGTAAACTTTTTCGTGCAAATATCCGATAAAATATTTATAACAATTATTTAAGTGCGATTATACGTTCAAAATAAAACCTAAAATAATAGTAACTGCATAGTTATAATTTAAAAATATAAAGAGGATTAACATGAGTACACGAGTAAGTTCAGCAACAAATCTTTCAGCAACATATTTTATGAGAAATTTTTATTCAAACAACCGCGATGCCATGAAATCATCCAAACGCAAAGAATATAGTATTACAGAGCTCGCTTACGATGATTCAACCGCCCTGCACCGCGCAGCTAAAAAATTAAAGAACTACAAGTATTCGGACAACGAAAATACCGATAACATCCGCCAAACAGTCATGGCTCTTCTTGACACATACAACAATTCCATTGATTCCGCCTCAAACAGCAGTTCAACCTCCATGAAGCGTTATGCCAAGCAGCTCAAAAAGCTGGCAGGCAAATACACCGACGAGCTTGAGGACATTGGCATCACAATAAACAAGGACGGTACTCTGAAAGCTAATGAGGAGCTCGTCAAAAAGGCCGACACAGACACTCTTAATTCTCTGTTCGGAAATGACAATGACTTCACAAGCAGTCTGTATCGTGTCTCACGCCAGATGAGCAGCTCGTCATATGATGATTACTACACATCTCTGCGGGCAGGAAGCAATATAAATCTGACGGTGTAAATCTAACGGTGTTTTTTTATAATGTAATTTTAGCATTTCAACTGTATAATTTCGACTTTGCAAAAGAATAATTGATAATAAATATTTGGCTGTCTTTTTTCATAAATTAGAGCAATAAAAAAAGACAGCCATCGTTCTGCTGTCTTTTAGGAGAAGGTATTTTACTATGGGGATAGTAAAAAATATATAATGTATTGGGGGTTTTTACGGTTATTATAGTATCACCTTGGCCTCTGAAAGTGTTAACAAACATGCACAAATTTTCAATTATTTTTTGTGCAGTTTTACTAATTAAAATACGTTGTCCGGAGTTTAATTCACCATATATCAATAGAAAAAGAAAACCACCACTCTTACGAGTGATGGTTTTCTTTTTCTAATGAGACATCGGGGATTCGGTCTACGCTTCGCTTCGGTCCGCGCTGAACAGACGTCCCCGGACGTCTAGCGCCCCGACCAACTACGTTGTCCGGAGTTCGAACCCTCCGATGTCTTGCATTGAAAAACGTCTCTCTTAGAGAGACGGTTTTCAATG
>VOFG01001451.1_pt1 | contig 70623 bp, 72 predicted proteins | sample 5384171 | NCBI WGS metagenome assembly VOFG01 (sample SAMN12384726, study PRJNA508395) | human gut metagenome | isolation source: healthy gut F | host: Homo sapiens
GACTTTCGGAGGTCTGGTTTCGGCAGGTCAAAAAAATATCCGAAGAGAAAGCGCAGCCGCTTGGCTTTTTCCGGTTCGGTCCGATGATGATCTGTCTGATCGTTCGCTATCTCTTCTGGCTGCTGCATCATAAATAAGCACAAAGGAGAAAACACATGAAAAAATGGCTGCCTGCACTTTTTCTTCTGGCTGCGGCTCTGGTGTACTTGGCGGCGGGGTGATATTTTCCCCCATTACCGGGCTGCCGCACAGCCGGGCGGAGTCCCTGCAATGGGACGGAGGGCCACCGGCAGATGACCGCCGGGGAAAGCGATGCCCTTGCCGAACGGCTGGCCGGCGGTGCTGGGCAGCACCGTGGCCATCCAGCTGCTCATCAGCACACTGAGCGGCCAGCTAGTGACGCTGGTGAATACCATGATCGATACCTATTCCCTTTCCACCGGGGCGGCCAACCTGCACTGGCAGAAAGCGGCCGAGGTGACACTGAACAGTGATATCCTGTACTGGGTGCTGCCGGGCGCCGTGCTGCTGAACCTGCTGATGCTGGCCTGCCGGGTGACCCGTGTGCTGAATATGGACCTGTGGAGCCTGTGGCAGGCGGCCTTTGCGGGGGTACTGGTGCAGCAGCTGACCGGCGAAATGTGGTACGGCCTGACGGCCGCCCTGCTGATGGTTGTGCTGCAGATCATCCTGGCGGATGTCTTTACCGCACCGGTGAGCCGGCTGACCGGGACATCCCACATCACCTTTACCCAAAGCTTTGCCGTGGGGACGGCCCCATTGGCGTGGCTTTGCAATTTTCTCTTCAATCTGATCCCCGGTCTGCGGGACCGGCGTGTTTCGCTGGAGCAATCCCGCCGGGGGAACTTCCTGCTGGAGCCGAGCCTGTGGGGCCTGATCCTGGGCTTTATCATGGGCATGGCGGCTGGGCTGCCCCTCTACGACGCGGTCTCCTTTGCGCTGGTAGCCGCCGGGTGCCTATTTGCCCTGCCCCGCCTGCTGCGGGTATTCGGACGCGCGGCGGCCTCGGTGCTGGAGCCGCTGACGGCCAGAAAGACCTATCACGGCCGGCTGCCGCTGAATGTGGCGGTGAACGCCGTAGTGGGCACCGCCAATGCCACTACGCTGCTTTCGGCCATCATACTGGTGCCGGTGACGGTGGCGCTGGCGGCGGTACTGCCGGGCAACCTGGTGCTGCCCCAGGGCGATGTGGCCATGCTGCTGTACCTGATGATCTTTGTGACGGCGATGAGCGGTGGCTGCCTGCTGCGCAGTTTGGTGACCGGGCTCATCAGCGCCATTGTCATGCTGTACAGCGGCACGCTGCTGACCTATCTCTTTACGGCGGCGGCCAAGGCCATGGACGCGGCGACCTACGGCGCGGGGGAATTTAACACCCTGTGCAATACCGCCAATCCGCTGAGTTTGCTCTTTGTGGAGGGCGCGAGCTTCGGCATCGCGGGGATAGCGGCGCTGGCGGTGCTGGTATTGGGCCTCTGCTTCCTGGCGGGACGGCGGCTGCGCCGCATGACCCACCGGCTGGCGGCGCAGCTGGCGGCCGCGGCAGCCGAGGAAACGCCCACCGAAGAAAACTGAATGATATAAAGACAAGGCTCGCTGTGGTTCGCAGCGGGCCTTTTTGGCGGTCTTTGCGAAAGCGCGAGGTGCGGGATGGGGCCCGCAGGGCCGCCCGTCCCCCTTACAGGGGACGGGCGTAGGGGGCAAAGCCCCCAGCCCCGGCGAAGCCGGGGCGCCCTGCGGGCCCTGACCCCGGACCCTGCTGAAACCTACCGCAGCAGCAGGCGGGTCCCCACCAGGCGTTCCCAGGTGCGGGGACCCACGATGCCATCGGCGGTGAGGCCAAAGAGCCGCTGGAAGGCCTGCACAGCGTTTTCGGTCGCGGGGCCGTAGATGCTATCCACGGTGACGCGGGGCAGCGGATAGGCACGGGCCAGAGTGTTCAGGTACTCCTGCACCACCCGGACATTATCCCCGCGGCTGCCGCTTTTCAATGGGGTGCCGGGGTAGGTAACGGCCAGACCGGTGGTTTGGGTGATCCCCAGGAAGCGCTCGTACAGGGCATTCCAGGTGGCGGGGCCAATGATGCCATCCACGGTAAGGCCCTGCATCTTTTGGAAGGCGCGCACGGCGTTTTCGGTGGCCGGGCCATAGGAGCCATCGATGGTGATGGGAGGAATCTCATCATCGTACAGGGCAATGACCCGCAGGAAGTACTGCGCCAGGCGCACCGTTTCTCCGCTGCTGCCCCGGCGCAGGGTGCTGCTGGGGCGCTCGGCCGGGAGGGGAATATCCTCGCCGCCCAGCTCCGCCAGGCGCATGACCGCTACATAGATATAGGCGATCTTATTCCAGGTGGCGGGGCCGACAATACCATCGGGGGTCAGATTGAAGATGCGCTGGAAGGCCTGCACCGACGCTGCATTTCGGCATTGTAGGTATCGCCGCTGGTGCTGATGGCGGGAATGGCCGGATAATTGCGGCGGATGCGGTTGAGCCAGGTGCGGATGGTGCGGACATCTCTCCCCGCTGCTGCCAACGGTAAGCGGCGCCCCCGGATAGGACGAGGTGATGCGGCGCTGTACCGTGGCGGTATCAATGACGATGTCGTCGCCGTAGTAATAACGCAGAATGCCCAGCGGCGTGTAGCCGTTATTGGCCAGAGCAACGGTGCCCCACTGGGAAAGGCCCCCGCAGGTGACGGTGGTGCCATTGCAGTACTGCGCGAAGATGGGGTTGACCGCGCCGCGGCGGCTGATGTACTGATCGAACAGTTCATCCACCAGGCGGCTGATATTGGTAAAGATATTGCGCCCATAGAGACGAAGTACTGGTCGTAGGCGGTATTATTGGTGATATTGAAATTGTAGCCGCGGCTGGGGTACCATTCGGTAAAAATGCGGTTCTGGGCAAAGGTGATCTGCGCCAGGATATTGGCCCGCAGGGCGGCCTCCGGCCAGGTGGGATAGATCTCGCTGGAGGCGACATTCTTGATGTAATCCCGGAAGCTGACAGTGACATTGCGGGCGGAGGTATCATCGGGAGCCCCCAGGTGCACGGTGATGTATTCCGGCACATATACCTGCGAAGCGGCCCGGGGGCCGGTCAACACCTCGGCGGCGCGGGTGTTGCCGCTCTCTTCCGCCAGGTTGCGGGTGACAGGCGGGGCGGTGAGCTCATCGTCATTATCACTCTCATCGTCCTCCCCGGCTGCCGCCAGAACCGGGATAGCGCGGGGCAGGGCCAGCTCCCGCGCATCGGGCAGAGCCGCCAAATCGGCGGTGGATGGCTCCGCTTCGGGCAAATTCGCGGCGGGGGCTGGTTCGGGCCGCAGGCCGCCCGCCGGAACGGCGGGCACACGGGCTTCGCCCGTGTCGGCGGCTTCGCCGCCGGGCCTGCGGCCCGGCTCCGCCCCCTGCAGGGATCCTGGCGGCTGGTCATCCTCCTGCGGACTTTGGGCAAAGCGGCCGGGCTGCTCGCTTTTCAGCGGGTCCCCCGGCTCCCCAATGGTCTCCGCCGGCGTATTGGTCATGCTCTTCCCCCCCTCGCAGGGGATCATCTCTACCATTTGCAGCGACTGCTGCCCGGCAAAGACCTGAATCCCCGTCAGGCGCATCGGCACATAGCCCTCCGCCCGAATATCGGCGTGATAGATGCTGTACGGCCGGCCGTCATTTCCCGGGCTTTGGCTCCAGGAAAGGGGCGGAGCGGTGACACACAGCACATGGGTACGGCCGCTTTGGTCGGTGGTCAGGCGGGTATTGCGCCCGGTGATGGGATCGGTGACAAGGACACTGGCCCCCTGCACCGGCAGCGCGCTGCGGGCAGTGGAAAGCTGAAAAATAAGGGTGGCATCACAGATCATGGGTTTTCCTCCCTTTCGGCCTGCCCCAGTCCGCCAGGCGGGCGGGCGCCCCGGCGCGTGGGGAGGACCGCCCGCAGAGAAGCGGAGGAACGGCCCAGCCATAGCAGAGGGGTGCCCGCCCGGATTCCCTGCGGGGAGCGGGCAGATCTAATAAAATGCGGTGTTTCATGCTATGCGGCAGCAAAACAAATTGCCAATGGTCCCTCTATCTTGTATAATGATGGTATCGACAAAAAGTGACAGGGGGCAAAAAAATGGTCATCCGGCGGTACCTGGCCATCGGCGCGGCAGCGCTGACCGTGGGGCTTGCGGTATTCCTGCGGGCAGGCGGCACAGCACTGGCTGTTTTGCTGGGGCTTTGCCTTGCCCTGGGGCTCATCAAAGCCCTGCGCCCGCTGTGGCGGCCCCTGCTGTGCGGGCTGCTGGCCGCAGCACTGATGGGCGGCCTTTACGCCTGGCGGTATACCGCCGCGGAGCAGCTGACCGGCAGTGAATTGCCTTTCACCGGGACGGTGCTGGAGGTAAGCCCCTACACCGCCCATCGCAGCACCGTCTATGCCCGGGTGGGCGGGCAGCACCGTGTCATTGACCTGACCGCCTATCTGCCGGAGGAGGAGACCCCCTTGGCCGGGGAGCGCATTGCCGGCACACTGACCATTACCGGGGCGGAAAGCGAGGGAGACACCCTGCTGCTTTCCGGCGGAGTGGCGCTAAAGGCCCGGCAGCTGACCGCAGAGCCGGCGGAAGAAAGCTTCTCCCCTTTGGGGTGGCTGCTGCGGCTGCGCCGCCAAACCATCGAACAACTAAATGCACTGGGCGAGGGCGAAAGCGCCGCTTTGGTCGCCGCCATGCTGACTGCCGATACCGCTGATCTGCCGGCTGGGCTGCGCACCGCCCTTTCTAGGGCGGGCATCAGTCACCTGCTGGCGGTTTCGGGGCTGCATCTTTCCATTCTGCTGGCGGTATGCGGTAAACTGGGCGACCTGCTGCTGTGGAGCCGTAAAAAGAAAGCCCTTTACAGCGGACTGTGCTGTCTTACCATGATCGTTTTGGCTGGGTTTAGCGCCAGCGTGCTGCGTGCCGCCCTGATGGCCGGCTTGGCACTGGGCGCGCCCCTGCGGGGCCGCCGGGGCGATGGCCTGACCGGACTGGGCTTTGCGGCAGCGATTCTGCTGCTGTGCAACCCCGCCGCCGTGTGGGAGCTGAGCTTTCTGCTCTCCTGCGGGGCTACCCTGGGTATCCTGCTGCTGGCCCGGCCATTGGCCCGCCTGTGGCCTGCCGCCCGCCGCAGCCGGTGGGGCAGCCTGCTGTGGGAAAGCGCCTGCGTTTCGCTGGCAGCACAGCTGGGCACCCTGCCCATCACGGCGCTCAGCTTCGGCTATCTGCCCGCATACAGCCTGCTTAGCAACCTGCTGGTGCTGCCGCTAGTGTATGGCGTCATGGTGTTCGCCTTTCTCACCCTCCCCTGCCTGCTGCTGGGTGTGGGGGTCTATCCCTTTACCGTTGCCAGGTGCTTTGCGGGCGGCATAGCGGCCTTGGCCCGCGGTATCGCCGGGCTGCCCGGCGCGGTGCTGCCCTGTGTGGCTCCTTGGCAATGGACTGTGCCGGCTATTTTCGCGGTACTGCTGCTGGCAGCCGCGCTGCTGCGCACCAAACGGGCCCGACTGCGACTGCTGCTTTTGGGATGCGCCGCAGGGGTGGTGCTGCTGGGCAACGCCCTGACCCTGCAAAGCGCCCTGACCTTGACCACCGATGCCGCCACCGGCAGCGTCCTAGTACAAAAGAATGGCGAAGGCCTGCTGATCAGCGGGGTGCAGGATGGCTACGAGCTCCAGATGCTGGGGCGGTTTTTGCAGCGGTGCGGCAGCCCGCGCATCACGGTGCTGGTACAGCCGGAGGAACAGCATGACCTTTCCGCCGAGCTGCGCCTTGCCCGCCTGCTGGAGCCGGAGCTGATGCTGTGCAGCGAGGAAACGGCGCTTTTGGGCGAAGGACAGCTCCCGGAAAATGTCATCCTGCTGCCGAATTATGATACAGTTCGTAATATATTGTCGAATTATACACTCTATAGCCTGGACAGCGTAGGAACAGTATTGCAATTCGGCACGCAAAAAGTGCTGAAATGTTGGGCAGGCTATGATATAATAACCGCAGAGGACATCCCCGCCGATATCACCGCCGTGATAGACCGGGAGGGCCGCCTGTGGCTGGCCCCCGGCTGCCGCTGGCGGCTGTACCGGGGCGGAGAGCTGACCATCACCCTGCCAAAGGAGGACGCTGCCCTGTGATCTTTCCCGATCTGCGCGCGCTGGATACCCATATCAAGGCCGGAGCCCTGCTGCCGGTCTATCTGCTGTACGGCGAGGAAAACCGGCAGATCGAAGCGGCACGGGACCGGCTGGTGAAAACCATCGTACCGGAGGGGGACAGCATGAACCTGCTGCGCTGCGACGGCAGCGGCGGCGAGGTAGACTGGGACGGCATTGCCGACCTGCTATGGTCGATGAGCTTTACCCCCGGGCGCAAGTGCGCCGTGGTGGATGACCTGAATCCCTCCGGCCTGGGCAGCACCGGCATGAGCAAGCTCTCGGAGCTGCTGGCCCAACCGACGGAGGACGGGGTGCTGATCCTGACAGTACGGGGCAGCGCCAGGCAATTTGCCAAAAAGGAAGCGGCGGCCACCAAGCTGCTGAACCTGTGCGATAAGGCGGGCGGCGTGTGCCGCTTTGCCGCCATGACCCGCGGCGATGTGGGGAAATTCGCGCGGCAGACCGCGCTGCGGCTGGGCTGCGTACTGGAGCCGGAGGAAGCCGCCCTGCTGGCGGATTATTGCAATCTGGACAGCCTGCGGCTGCGACAGGAGGTGGAAAAGCTGGCAGCCTACCACGGCTACACCGGCAAGATCCTCAAGGAGGACATCGAGGCGCTGGTGGCCCCCACCGTGGATGCGAATGTATTCCAGCTGGGGGATAAGGTGCTGCGCGGGGATTTTAACGGGGCTATGGCAATCGTGGATGATCTGCTCTTTTTGCAGGAGCGGCCGGAAAGTATTCTCACCATTCTTACCATGTCCTTTGTGGATTACTACCGGGCGGCCGCGGTACGCCGGGCCGGGGTAGCGGATGCCACCGCCCGCAAGGAGCTGGGCTACGGCGGCAGCTACCGCTTTACCAAAGCACTGGAGCAATGCGGCCGGCTGAGCCGCCCCGCATTGGAAGGCTCGCTGGAGATTCTGGCGGATGCTGATGCCCGCATGAAGCAAAGCGCTGCCGATGGCCGCACCGTACTGGAGGTCACCATTCTGCGGCTGATAGAACTGCTGCGGAGGGAACGGGCATGAAGCGGCGGTTGAAGTATCCTCTTATCGTGGAGGGAAAATACGATAAAGCGACCCTCAGCAATCTGGTGGAGGGGGAGATCCTCCTCACCGACGGCTTTCACATCTACAAAAACAAAGAAATGCTTTCGCTTCTCCGGCAGCTGGCCCAAAACGGCCCGGTGGCGGTACTGACCGACAGCGACCGGGCAGGCTTTTCCATCCGGGGGCACCTGGCCGGGGCCATTCCTCCGGAGCGGCTGATCCAGGTCTATATCCCAGAAATATACGGCAAGGAGCGGCGCAAGACAGCCCCCAGTGCCGAGGGCAAGCTGGGGGTGGAGGGCATGCCGCCCGAAATATTACTGAGCATTTTGGAACAGGCCGGGCTGCTGGAGGATAGCGAAGTCCCCTGCCCTGCCGCCATTACCAAGGCCGACCTGTACCGGCTGGGCCTGAGCGGCGGACCGGGCAGCGCCGAAAAGCGCCGGGCCCTGTGCCGTAAACTTAATTTACCGCAGGGGCTGAGTGCCAACGCCCTGCCGGGCGTGCTGGCCCGGTTGGTCAGCCCGGAGGAATTGGAAACGCTTGCGGCTGGCCTGTAACGCTCCCGCGGGCAATTGATTTTTGAATTTTCGCGGGAATCCGGTTTGGGGCGCCCCGCCCGGCGCCGAAGGCGCCGGGTTCGCCCGCCGGCCCCCGCAGGGGGCTGCGGGGCGCCCGGAGCCAGGATCCTGCACCTACCATACCAAGGAAAGGAGGCTGCTGCCATGCAGCTTACATCGCTGGGGTTTTTGTTTGTATTGCTGCCGGTCGGCGGCCTCATCTACTATTTCCTGCGCGGGGCCGGTCGGCGGCGGTTCCTGCTGGGGTATTCCCTGCTTTTTGTGGGGCTGCTTTCTCCATTGTGCCTGCTGTTGCTGCTGGCCGTTATGGTACCGGATTACCTGCTGGCCCGGTATATCGCCATGGCCCACCCACGGGCCCGGTCCATCCTGCTGGGCTGCGTCATCAAGGACATCTCTCTGGCAGTGGTCTGCTCTATCCTTACCGAACTGGATAAGCTCATCCTCCCGGTGGGTATTTCCATCGCCGCCTTCACCTCGGTGGGCTACCTCATCGACCTGTACCACGGTGAATGTGACCCCATCGATGATCCCATCCGCTACGGGTATTCTGCAGCTTCTTCGGCAAGCTGTATATCGGCCCCATCGTTTCGGCGCAGCAGTTCGTCCCCCCAGCTGGATGATCCCCAAATGACCGCCGAGGGCATTACCCGGGGAATGGTACAGTATCTGCGGGGCCTCGCCAAGATCGTCATTCTGGCCGGTTCCCTGCAGGAGCTCATCACCCAGTGGGAAACGCTGCTTTCGCTGGAGGTCACCATCCTGGGCACCTGGCTGCATGTCCTGTGCTACATCTTCTACATCTACTTTACCCTTTCCGGTTACAGCGATATGGCCCGGGGCACCGGCGCCGTCTTTGGGCTGGATCTGCCGGAAAACTTCCACCACCCGCTGCAAAGCTACTCGGTGGCGGATTTCTTTGGCCGGTTCAATATCTCCGCCAATCGCTTTGTGCGCAAGTATGTTTACCAGGCGCTGGGCGCGGAGGATAACGGTCCCCTTTCCACCTCGGTCAATATCCTGCTCATCACTATGCTGATGGGCCTGTGGTATGGTATCAACCTTAATTACCTGGTGTGGGGCGCCTTTTTGGGGCTGTTCATCATCTTCGAGGTGCTGTACATCGAGCGCCATGTGGAAAAGATCCCACCCTACCTGTGCCGGATGTATACCTTCATTGCCATACTCATTTCCTTCTGCTGGTACTGCGGCGATAGCCTGGCGGCTTCGGCCGCTTCCCTGCGGGTGATGCTGGGGCTGGGCGGGGCCGCTGCCGCCAACCAAAGCTGCCTGTACCTTTTGCAGACCCACTGGCTATTGCTGGCCGCCAGCGTGTTCCTATGCAGCGGCGCGGTAAGCCCGCTGCTGGCCCGCTTTACCCGGCGCTGGCCCACTGCCGCCCACACTGCCACCCTGGTGTGGAACCTTATCCTGCTGGCCACCTCGCTGGCCTTCCTGCTGTAAGGCCAGCTCACTGCCATTAAGTGCTGCCGCACTGTTATTCCCCTTCAAAAATTTCCGCAAGGAACAGGATCGGGCCGCAGGTCGCCCGCCGTCCCGGCGGGCACACGGGCTGCGCCCGTGTCGGCGGCTCCGCCGCCGGGCCTGCGGCCCGCGCTCTCCCCTTGCAAAAACCAATCCCACTCTACCAAAAGGAGGCTGCTGCCAAAATGAACCGCTATCGCATCATTGCCCTCATTTATGCCGTGCTGCTGTTCGGCGGCCTGCTGGGCAGCCTGTTCCTTACCGGGCACTTTGCCGGTGATTATACTGCCGCAGAAGGTACCCCGGGTGCGCGGACTGAAACCGCCCTGCGGCAGAACCTGCCGCTGCGGGATGCCCTAAAGCGCTGGAAAACCACCCTGCTGATGCTGGGCGGTGTGCAGGAGCTGGACGGCATCTACTTTACCGGGGAAGGCCTTATTGAGAACCTGACCGTGACCGATGAGGCATTGGGAGAAAAAAACCTCGCTGCCCTGCAGGACTACTGCCGAGAAGCGGAGCCCTACACTGTGCTGCTGCCCAGTGCCTGTGCCATCAGCAGTCAATTGCTGCCGGAAGCCGCCCTGCTGTTTGACCAGGAGACCTGGCTGCAAAATGCCGCCGCGGCGCTCTCTCCCCTGTGCCGGGAGGTGCTGAACGCCTACCCGCTTTTGGAGGAAAATGGAGATAGCAGACTGTTCTACCGCACCGATTCCCGCCCCACCCAGCTGACCGGCTACCTGCTGTATCAAGCGCTGGGCCAGGCGCTGGATTACTTCCCCTATGCAAAGGACAGCTTTAGCAATACGCCGCTGCGGTATGACTGCACCGGCGACCTGTATGCCCGCTGGAGCTACGATAAGGTCCGGGCGGATGTGGTAACGGCGCTGCTGCCGCTGGAGGATAGCCGCAGCTACACCATCACCCACACCGCCGCTGATGGCACTGTGACCCGGTGGAATACCCTGTACCCGCTGGAAGGCACCGCGGGGATAGATTGTATTTTGGGCGGACCGGCTGCTATCATTGCCGTAACGGCCGAAGGCAGCATTCCCCGCAGCTTGCTGATCCTGGGGGATGAGAATGCCCTGTGTGTGATCCCCTACCTGGCGCTGCACTATGACCGCATCACCTATGTGGATGTGACCCGGTGCAGCGAAGAGCAGCTGGCTGCCATCGCCGGGGCAGAGTATAGCCGCACCCTGCTGCTGTACGGCGCGCCTACCCTGCTGAATACCGACCTGACCGCCGGGCTGACCGCCCTGACCCAAAGCTGAATACCCGGAATCAACTTGCCCCGCACCCTTACGGATGCGGGGTTTTTTATTTTGTGCAGGGGCCGGGCCAGGGCGCCCCGCGCGGCGGCAAAGCCGCCTGGCCGGAGGGGCGGTTTTACCGCCCCTCCGGCTCCCCGCCTGCGGCGGGGGCGCGGGGCGCCCGAACCAGCCTTATTCGCGAACAAATGTTTCACGTGAAACATTTTGCCGGGTGTAAAAGAAACCCGAAGCCTGCAAAAGCTCCGGGGAACTGGTAGTTATTTGTGGTACTTGGCACCGGCATTGATGGAGCAGGCACGGTAGAGCTGCTCGCAGAGGAGCACCCGGGCCAGCTGATGCGGAAAGGTAAGCCGAGAAAAGCTGATCTTCCGGGCAGCGGCCGCCTTTACCCGCGGGGAAAGACCAAAGCTGCCGCCGATGATAAAGCTCAGGCAGCCGCTTTTTTGGGCGGAGGAGGAAATGAGCTGCGCCAGCTGCGGGGAGGAGAGCATCTCTCCCTCGATACACAAGGGAAAAATGAGGCCGGCGGCTTTTTTGAGGATACGGTTTCCCTCCTCCTCCAGGCCGCGGGCGATTTCGGCCTCGGAGGGATTATCAGGCAAGCGATATTCCTCCAGCTCGATGATCTCGAACCGGCAGTAGGCACCCAGGCGCTTTTGGTACTCGGCGATGCCCTGCCGCATCCAATCCTCCTTCACTTTGCCGATGGCAATAACCTGTATTTTCAGCATTCTACTTCCTCCTCAAGCACGGAGCATTGGATTGGGGCGGATCCGCGGTGCAGACCGACGGTGACGCTTCCGTTGCGATGGTCTGTATTTACAGTATCTCCTTAGAAGCGGATCATCTGGCCGGGGCAATCCCGCGGGGCGATCCACAGGCGGTAGTCCCGGTCCGGCTGCATTCCCGCGGCGGAAAGGGCCGCTTCGGCATTGCTGCGGGCGAGGGCCGGGGTATTGCTTTCCCGGCTTAAATGTGCCAACACAAAGTGAGATGTACCGCATTTGGCCAGTTCCGTTACGGTGCGGGCCGCCTCGGCATTGGAAAGGTGGCCGTACTCCGAGCGGATGCGCTGTTTGAGATAGTAGGGATAGCCGCAATTGAGCAGGACGGAGTCCTCATAATTGGACTCCAGCACGGCGAGGTGGCAGCCTCGCAGGTGCTCCCACACTGTGGGGGTAACAAGGCCCAGGTCGGTAACGAAGCCGATGGTGCGGCTGCCGGCCGTGATGCGGAAGCCGCAGGAATCGGAGGCATCATGTTGAGTGGCGAAGGGCTGCACCTGCATTCCGGCCACCTCCTGTATCTCCTCCAGCGGGAGAAGACGGGTGGTGGGCTCCACCATAGCTGCCAAGCGCTCCAGTGTGCCTGCGGTGGCATAGACCGGGAGCTTGAGTTGCTTGGCCAGCACCCGCAGGCCGGCTACATGGTCGGCATGATCGTGGGTGATGAGGATACCGCGCAGGCCGGCGGGATCGATGCCGGCATCGCACAACTCCGTGCGGATGCGGCGGGCGGAGATGCCTGCATCAATGAGCAGGCTGCCCTGGCCTTCGCCGGCGGAAAGGTAGTAGCTATTGCCGCTGCTGCCGCTGGAAAGCGGATAAAATGTTACCATGCTGTCACCTCGGGGGAATGGGTAGGATGAGGGCGGCGCGCCCCACCGGACGGCGGAGGGGCGGCCGGGGGCTTGGGCCGGCACAAGCCGGAAAGGCGGGGCGCGCCGCCCGGGGGGCTCCCGGCCAAAAGAAGGGGACCGGAGCAGAACAGTACTCCGGCCCGGTAAAAATAAGCTTACGGTCTTAGGCCTGCTCGGAAAGGGGCTGATCCGGCAGGGTGATATAGTGAAGATCTGCGCCGATGCCGGCGAACTTTTCCACTACATTCTCGTACCCACGCTCGATATGCAGGGTATCTTCAATCTCGGTAGTGCCCTTGGCCATCAGTCCAGCGATAATGACCGCCGCCCCACCGCGCAGATCGCACGCTTTGACCGGCGCGCCCCGCAAGCCCTTCACTCCTTCGATGACAGCGACTTTGCCATCCACGGTGATACGGGCGCCCATGCGCACCAGCTGCTCGGTGTAGCGGAAACGGTTATCCCACACGCCCTCGGTGATGATGCTTGTCCCCTCGGCGCAGGTGAGCATGGCGGCCATCTGGGGCTGCATATCGGTGGGGAAGCCGGGATGCGGCATGGTTTTGAGATTGATGCGGCGGAGCGCCCCGGTACGGACGACCCGGACCCAGTCATCTCCTTCGGTGATGGTGGCGCCGGCCTCCCGCAGCTTGACGGTAATGGGCTCCAGGTGCTTGGGAATAACATTCTTAACAAGGACATCCCCGCCGACGGCTGCGGCCGCCGCCATATAGGTCCCGGCTTCAATTTGATCGGGGATGATGCTGTAATCGGTGCCGTGCAGCACATCCACCCCGCGGATTTTGATGACATCGGTACCGGCGCCGCGGATATCGGCGCCCATGGAATTGAGAAAGTTGGCAAGGTCTACAATGTGGGGTTCTTTGGCAACATTCTCCAACACGGTCATACCGCTGGCCTTCACGGCGGCCAGCATGACATTGATGGTGGCGCCGACCGAAACCTGATCGAAGTAGATGTGCGCCCCTTGCAGGCCCTCGGTATCAGCGTAGATGAGACCGTTTTCGATGCGGATCTCGGCACCCAGCAGCTCGAAGCCCTTGATGTGCTGATCGATGGGACGAACGCCGAAATTGCACCCGCCGGGCATGGAAACACAGGCCTGGCCAAAACGCCCCAGCAGCGAGCCGATGAAATAATAGCTGGCGCGCATATGCTTGGAAAGCTCGTAGGGGACGGTGGATTCGGTGAGGGTGGAGGTATCAATAATGGCTGAGGTGCGGCTGAGCTTTTCCACTGTGGCGCCCATGGCGCGCAGCATACTGAACAGCAGCTCGGTATCGTGGATGTCGGGGACATTTTCCAGCACACAGCGGCCGCGGGCCAGCACGGTAGCGGGAATAATGGCAACGGCGGCATTTTTCGCGCCGCCGGCGGAAACTTCTCCGTAGAGCTGCTCCGCGCCGTTTACAATGAGTTTCTTCATTGGATAATCCTCGTTATTTTCTATATTTTTGATATCATGCATTCTATGAAAATGACAGCATACTGACGCTGTAATCCAATGATAGTATAGCACATCCGACAGCAAAATAAAAGCCGTAATGATAGAAAATCCTGCAAAATAAAAAATTCTTCCGGCGGGGAAAAATTTTTTTCCTTTCCTCTGGGAGAATCGGCATGTAAGCAGGACGGTTTTATTCCCTATTGCCGTAATCCCGAATAAGGTGAATGGCCAGCAAAATAATAGCGGCCACGATAGCGATAATATAAACTCGATCCATAGGAAAACCTCCTTTATCATATGCTTGGCTGTGGCAGAGCCCGGCGTGATGGTTTGGCGGTATGATAGCACTGCCGGGCGGCCAAGGAAATGGCGAAAGAAAAAACTTTTTGTAAAAATTCCGTGACCAGCCCCAAGGGTATTTTAACGCAAAAAGAGCAGGGCATACGCCCTGCTCTTTTTGCCCTTATGTGTGACAAAAGAGAAAAAAGCTGTAAATCAGCCCTTCTTGCCGTAGTCGCGGATCAGATTGAGAGCCAGCAGAACAACAGCAGCTACGATAGCGATGATGTAAGTAACACCCATGATAAAATCCTCCTCAATATCTCTTACAGTTTGCGGGTTTGGAACCCTGTGAAGATATATTAACATAATATTAACGCCTTGTCATCCCTTTTGAACCAGAAACATGCCGAAAATAGGGCCAAATCTTTGACGAATCCGTCAAAATGCGCAAATAAACTGCAAATTTTATTGAAGTATATAAATTTTGCATTAATATCCTGCATTTTGATGTTAACGGGATTTTATGCAGTAATTCCTGCAAAAGCATCTTGAAAGGCCCAGGGAAATCGGGTATAATCTACGCGAAAAATGGTCCCGCAGTGTGCGGGGCGGCCAAGAAAGAACGCCCATATAAAGGAGGAAACACCATGGCCATAAATACCGACAATGCGCTGCGGCGCAGCGTGATCTATGAAGTATATGTACGCAGCCACACACCGGAGGGGACCTTTAAGGCGATAGAGCCTGACCTGGACCGGATAGCGGCACTGGGGGTGGATATTGTATGGTTTATGCCCATCCACCCTATTGGGGAGCTGAACAAAAAAAGGAAGCCTGGGCTGCCCCTATGCCAACCGGGACTACCGCACCGTGAACCCGGAATACGGCACACTGGAGGATTTTCTGCACCTGGTAGAGGAGATCCATAAGCGGGGTATGAAGTGCATCATTGATGTGGTGTATAACCACACCTCGCCCGATTCCACACTGGTGGCGGAGCATCCGGACTACTTCTACTATAAGCCGGATGGCTGCCGCGGCAACAAGGTGGGCGACTGGACCGATGTGGTGGACCTGAACTATGAAAACCGCGCGCTGTGGCAGTATCAGATTGATTCGCTGTGCTACTGGGCACAATATGTGGATGGCTTCCGTTGCGATGTAGCCAGCACCGTGCCGGTGGCCTTTTGGCAGGAAGCCCGCCGGGCTGTGGAGCAGATACGGCCGGGGGCCATCTGGTTGGGAGAAAGCGTACACCTGGCGCACATTCAGGCCTTCCGGGAGATGGGCTTCTATGCCGCGACCGATACGGAATTGTTCACAGCTTTCGATATCCTGTACCCCTACGACCTGTGGCCGCTGTATGAGGATGTAACTGAGGGACGGCTGCCGCTTTCCCGGTGGTTTGATGCCGTGGATTACCAGGAGGTGAGCTTTGAGAGCGGATACAATAAGCTGCGCTGCCTGGAAAACCATGATACCAGCCGCGCAGCGGATCGCTTCCCGGAGCGGAAAAAGCTGCTGGCCTGGACAGCGCTGAATTACTTTATGAAGGGTACCATACTACTGTACGCTGGGCAGGAGGTATGTGAAAAGCACACGCCCTCCCTCTTTGAAAAGGAGCCGGTGGACTGGAACAGCGGAGAGGATATCAGCGGTTATCTGGCCAAGCTCGCGGCCATCAAGAAGAAGCTGCCCACCGATGAGCTGTTCCGCATTGGGGCGGATGACACACAGGGCATAGTGACCGCCAGCTATATCGGGCCAGCCACACGGGCTGTGGGCGGCTTCCCGCTGGAGGGCAACGGCGGCACCGTGGCCGTACCCCTGCCGGATGGCGCCTACACCGATGCCCTAAGTGGCAAAGCAGTAACAGTAGCCGATGGCATGCTGACCATCGGGGAAGAAGCGGTCATTCTATTGGGATAAAATAAAGAAGCAAGAGGCCCCTGTTCATTTGATGGCAGGGGCCTCTATTTGCTGCGAAAATTTTTTATAAAATGCTGTCACAAAATACGGCGGCGGAGCGTTTATAGGGGTGTAAGGGCTAAAACCGATTGCACCGGCTGCCGTTCTTGTGGTACCATCAAGAAAAAAGCCAAAAGGGGAAAACATATGCTGCCTGTATTTATCATGGCAATAGAAAATGACAATGACCGGACATTTGTGGCGGAGCTGTATACCCGCTGCCAGCCGGCCATGCAGCGGCGCGCACTTTCTATCTTGAAAAACGAGAGTGACGCGGAGGAGGCCGTGCATGAGGCTATCCTGAGGGTGATACGGCACCTGGAAAAGGTGCGGATGATCCCGCGGGATGAGATACTGTACTACCTGGTGACAGTGACCGAGACCGCCAGTATAGACCTATACCGCAAAAGGCAGCGGGAAAGCCGAGCAACCATTGGGAACGAAAATGACTGGGCGGAGCACCTGGCCGATGACAGCACAGCGGAGCAGACCATGCTGCGGCTGGAGCAGCGGGAGCTGCTGGAGCAGTGCCTGGCGCATCTGCCGCAGCGGGAGATAGACCTGCTGAACTATTACTACATACTGGAGCTGCCGTATAAGGAGATAGCCAGGCTGACCGGACTGACCGCGGAAAACGCGAGGATGATTGTATGCCGCGCCAAGAAAAAGGTGCTGGCAGCCTACCGTGAGAAGGGAGGAAAAGCAGATGAGTAAATATCCCCTGGACCAGAACGATATGCAGGAGCAGTATGAGGATCTGCTCATCAAGGCGGCACTGAAGGAGCACGCCCGCAAGGAAAGTGCGCGGCTGGAACAGGAAGCCGCCGGGGAGGCGGCCGTTCCCCCTGCGGAGGATAATGTTATCCGGGCGGCTTTCCGCCGGGTGACCTGGGAGGAAGCCCGCGGCACGGTGCTGTACGGGGCCAAAAAAGCGGTGAGCTGCGTGGCGGTGGTCTTCCTGACAATAGCGGTAGCGGCTACCACTACCTTTGCCCTTTCCCCTGCGGAGAAAAAGCAGAGCATCCTGGAGCGGGTGCTGTATACCATCCGCTACTACACCGATAAATGGACCAGCCATGGCGGTACGCGGGTGGAATATCCCCATTTCTACTATGAGGACTTTGAGTACATCGAAGTGCCGAATGAGGAAGTGCGGGAGGCACTGGAGATATGGGCAAGCTTCCGCAATGTTACCAATTTTAATGACGGCGCCAATATCAGCATCTCGCACCTGCTGCAGATGATGTTCTACTACTGCGACGCCTACGGGCTGGAATACCCTTATGTTGATGCCTCCACCAAATGGGTGCAGCGGGAAGCTCTGCTGGAATTCGGGGCGTACTTCTTCGGCATCACGCAGGAGGACCTGGACCAACAGGTGAAGATGCGGCCGCTGTATTATGATGCCCAACGGGACGCCTACTGTGACCTGAACTATGATTATTCGTATCAATTCGCCGAGATCAACGCGACGGAAAAGATGGGGCTGATCCGCTATACTGAAAATGAGGACGGCACCCTCACCCTGGAGGTGGTCACCAAATCCATGGACAGCTGGGAGGGCTACTGCAACTACCCCACTCTGCTTACAGTTGATTTCAGCGCCGGGCACCCGGTGTTCCGCTCGGCGGTCGTCGCCGACCTGACGCAATACTGGGAGTTCCCGCCGGAGCCGGAGGAGCCCCTGTTCTGATAAAAAACTTCCCCCAAAGCGGTAAGCCATGGGGGAAGTTTTTTGTCTGTAGTTTCAGCTTTCGGCGGAGGCGAACAGCGCCGCGCAGACGGTACGGGCTTCCTCGCGGCTGCTGACAGAGATGCTGTAATAAGCATCGCCATACTCGAAGAAGGCGTAGCCGCTGGGCTCGTAGGTATGCGGGTAAACGATTACATCGTAGTACACCGGCACAGGGAAATCGGTCCACAAATCAGTATCGGTATACTGGCCGGAGCCCTCCGGCGGGTCCTGGTGATAGCGCCCCATGTATTCTTCAAGGGTCACGCCGTTCTTATGAAAATCGATCTGATAAACGGTGTGGTTCTCTTTTCTCCAGTCATAGTAGCAGGTGATATCCTCCGGGCTTTCCGGTTCATCCTTGGGGTATTTCAGCCAATAGTCATGGCTGCTCCAGTTCCCGGCATTTTCCATATGCAGCAGCCCTGTTTTCCCACACTTTTCTTCGACCCTTGCCATGGTACCGTAGGTGCGCAGGCAGTAGTCATCCGTATCATGGTAGTAATACCGGAATGCCCGGAAACCGGTATAGCACCCCGCCGCAATGACTACTACCAATAGAATGTAGCCGTACTTTTTGAGAAATTTCTTCATGTTATCCTCCCTGAATGTCCTGTGGTTACTATCTTACACTACTGTAAACGAATGAGAAAGGGAAAGTGTGACAAAAAGGGGAAAAATTTTTATCCTAGAGAAGAAAAGCAGCCCGGGCAAGGAGGAGGCTCTGCCCGGAGCCTTGACGGTAAAGGCAATGTGCAGCTCCGGCTGGGTCCCACTGCCCGCAATAGTGGAAAGCACCTGCCCCAGGCGTTTCATATCCAGCGGAAAAGCTAACCGAAAGCCCTGACTGCACTGATAGCCTGTAAACACCTGCCGGTAGTTCCCATCCCTTTCCCGGATACTCTCGTAATTGGCGGAAGCATTGAATCGGGTGGTTTTCGGGTCCTCAGCCGCAAATGGCCGAGGGCCTTTATAGCATCGGTCAGCGCGCCGCTTTGGCGGGCGGCCTGTTCCATGGCACGGTCATAATCCTCCTCATCGGCAGCGGTGGCCATGGTCAGGTCGTTCCGCTCCTATCACACTCTGTTTTTTGGCAAAACTCAAGCTGCCCCCTTGACAACAGCCGAGGAGAGCATTATCATAAAACTAATGACATTAGTTTATGAGGGAGGCACCTTGATGGCCAAAGGACTGAGCGCTGAAAGCATCACTGTCGCGGCAGCTGAACTGATAGAGCAGTACGGGCGCAGCGGGTTTTCCATGCGGCTGCTGGCTGATACCATGGGGGTCAAAACCGCCTCGCTCTATAATCACATCGAGAACATGGATACCCTTTTGACTGAGGTATGCCGCTATGCCCTGCGGATGCAGGAGGACGGTGAGCTGCGGGCCATCGCGGGGAAAACCGGTCGGGAAGCCGTATGGGCCCTGGCCTGGGCCTACCGGCGCTTTGCGCAGCAGCATCGGGAGCTATACTGGCTGGTGATGGATACCGCCGCGGGCGAGCCCCGCGTACTGGATGATGCCGCCGCCCGCTTTACCGAGCCGCTGAAGCAGGTGCTTTCCGGCTTCCGGCTGCCGCCGCGGGAGGAGATCCACTTCCGACGGATGTTCCGGGCCATTGTACACGGCTTTGCCTCGCAGGAGGATGAGGGCTTTTTCTCTCACTATCCGGCCTCTACCGAGCTGAGCTTTGAATTTGCCATTCAGCGTTTTATTGATTGCGTGCTGGAAGCGGAAAAGAGGAACCCATCTTGAATTATACCCAAAGCGAAGAATATCTGTTTAATACCATGCCGGTCGGCCGGGCCATTGCCTCGCTGGCCGTGCCCACCGTCATCAGCCAGATCATCACCGTCATTTACAATATGGCGGATACCTTTTTTGTGGGCCAGCTGGGCGACCCCAACCAAGTAGCTGCCGCCACCGTGGCGCTGCCGCTTTTCATCTTCATCACTGCGCTGGCCAATCTGTTTGGCGTGGGCGGCGCCAGCCTGATCTCCCGCTGTTTGGGACAGGGCGACCGCCAAAAAGCCGGACATACCGCCGCTTTCTGCATCTGGAGCGCCATTGCGGTCTCTCTTATCTATGGCATAGCGGTCCTGCTGCTGCGGCCGGTGCTGCTGCCCTTGCTGGGCGCTGATGCCGAAACCTTCAGCTATTCTTCCTCCTATGTGCTTTACAGCATCGGCCTGGGCGCCATGCCGGCGGCGCTCAATCCCATGCTGGCACATTTGGTCCGGGCGGAGGGCCATTCCCGGCAGGCCAGCCTGGGGGTCGCCTTTGGCGGCATCCTCAATATCCTGCTGGACCCTTTCTTCATCTTCGTGCTGGATCTGGAAATCGCTGGGGCTGGCATTGCCACCCTGCTTTCCAATCTGGCCGCGGCCGGTTATTTTGCTCTGTTCCTGCATAAGATCCGCCATGAGACCGCCATTACCGCTTCTCCCCGGCAGTACACGCTGGGGCAGCACATCCCCGGGGAGGTGCTCTCCGTAGGGCTGCCCAGCTGCCTCATCTCGGTCATGGGCGCCATCAGCAATACCGTACTGAACCACTTTACCTCCGGTTATTCCAATGCCGCCATGGCCGGTATGGGCATTGCCAAAAAGGTGAACCTGCTGGCCTTTGCTGTGGGGCAGGGCATCACCCAGGGTACCCTGCCGCTCATCGGCTACAATTACACCTCCGGCAACCGCCAGCGGATGTTGAAAGCCATTTACGGCCTGCTGATAGGCTGTCTGGCTGTCTCGCTGCTCATCACCGTGCTGCTGTACTTTGGGGCCACCCCTATCACCCGCTGGTTCATCAATGACGCCGAAACGGTGTCCCATGGGTGCACCTTCCTGCAAATCATCTGCCTTACCTGCCCCACCAGCACCTTTATCTTCTTTGCCATTACGGTGTTCCAGGCCACAGGCAAGCGGGCTCAGCCTATCTTCCTTTCCCTGGTGCGCAAGGGCACCACCGATGTACTGCTGATGCCGCTGTTCTATCATCTCATCGGCATCAATGGCGTGGCCTGGGCTTCCCCCGCTGCCGATCTTGTCGGTGTTCTCATTGCATTGGCAGTGCTGCTGCCCTATCTGCGCCGCCTGCGGCAGATGCCTGCCTCACCCGTGCCAAAACACCCCTGACGCTATCTTCCTTTCTTTCACGGCCATTCGGCCGCATATCCAAAAAATCTCCCCTGCCTTGATAAGCGGGGGAGATTTTTTATTTACCGGCGGGATTGCTTTTCCTGCCGACGCTTATCATTGATGTTCTTGATATGCTCATCGGTGATGAGGGTCACACCGTTTTCTTTGGCCTAGGCCGCGCAGCCATTCAATACCGTTTTTAGGAACGGCCGAGACACCTTGACGAAATTTTCAGCGCGTCATCGGTGAATTATACGCTGTCATCGCAGCGGTTGGCAGCATAGCGGATGGATTCAAGATCCGTTTCCTTGGGTGCCGGGATCGGCTCCGCAATGGGCTTTTTAAGCCCGCGCGGGAACTGGGTATACCAGAAGTTTGTGGAATCTCGGTAGCCATAATCCACCGGTACCGGCGGAAAGTTATTTTTCATCACACCATTGATGAGTGCATCATAGTATTCCGGTTTCATCAGAATCTTATCGATGCTCTTGGGGGCACTCCCCAGCCAACCCATCTTTTCTCATCGTTGTACCCGGCATCAATCATAATGGTGGTGTCTCCCTTGCGGTAAAAGAAGATATTGGCCACCTATTCCCGTACGCAGGCCACATGCTCGTCGATCCACCCGGTGTTCGGCGGCTTTCTATGATCTTCACTGGTTTTAGTATGCCCACTCTCCCCGCCTTGTCAAGCAGATCTCCCTCTTGCTATCCTTCATAAAAACCTATAAAATAGAGCTGATCTACCATTACACCCTAGGGAGGATGCTCATGCTGACCGAGCACGAAGAAAAACTTATCCAAAGATACTATATTTACCCCAAAATCGCTATTACAGCGGTCATTATGGCGCTGGCGCTGGGGGGTCCCTTTCATCCTGCTGGAAATGATCGATGATCTCGTTTTTCACGATGAAGAAGTCATCTTTTGGGGCCTTTATGTCTATTTGGGCTTCGCGGCCCTGTATCTCATCCTTTTCTGTTACTGCACCCTTCGAGCCAAGCTGGGAATGCGGAAAGAGGAATGGCAGGAGCTGCAGCGCCGTCTCAAGGTCCGTCAGCAGCAGTCCGATTATTCCGCAGCTGCCGCGGGCGCCATGGCCATGGGGGCTGCCGGCCGCCTAATGCAAAAAAGCCAAAATAAAACAGTACGGGGTGCCGGTACTGCCGCCCAGGTCGCCGGGGCAGTGGGGGCCGTGGCCACGGCCGGCGCCATGAGCGCCGAGATTGCCCACAATGCTCAGGCCATGGCGGAAGCCTACGGTGTTCCCCCTCCCCCGCACCAAAGGATTGAGAACTGTACTGGTGCTGCTGCCGCTGGTGATTCTCATTGGCACCTACATCCCTCAGTACAGCCATGCCCATACTGCCATGCAGCAGAATACCCTCCTCGTTTCCCAGCGCATTGAAGAGATCACCAAAGCTTTGGATCCGGTCTGTGAATACATCTCTGCCGATGACCCCGCCGAACGCTATCAGGATTACGGCTATCGTGTCATTGGCTACCTGCGCGGCATGAATACCGATGCCCCCAAATGCTATGTTTACATTTCGCTGGACTCCACCGGTGTGCTGGAATCTCTCTCCTACGATGAGGAAATTATTATGTCACTCAGCCTGGAGGAAAACCTCAGCCGTATCGAAAAGGACTTTGAAACACTTCACCGCGTCCTGCAAAAAGCAGACATTCCCACCCAAAGCCCCGAACTGCTCACCACCTATCAGCTTTCCGAAGAATTCCGGGAGGCCTTCCTTGCCGGCACCTATTATCAGAGCATCGATTGTTCCGAAGATGGTGAAAGCACCCGTGTTTATTGGAGCTTTGAAACCGAATCCGAGGAAGAATTTGATGAATACACCCATCCCCGCGTATACCTCTATGTGCGGGCGTAAATCGCTCGGTGGCCGTTCAGTCAAATACCCATTGGGGTGGCAGATTAAAAACTGCGTGATACCCGATAAGGCCCACATTTTATAGCTCTACTATCTCCCCTCCAAATACCAAAAGCACTAAAACCGGGACAGTCGCTGAAAAAGCGACCGTCCCGGTTATTATAATATTTTCAGCCCAGGGGCTTCATAGTCGGGAACAGCAATACATCCCGGATGGAAGCCGAATCGGTCAGCAACATTACCAGGCGGTCCACACCAAAGCCCAAACCGCCGGTGGGGGCCATGCCGTACTCCAGCGCAGTCACAAAGTCATAGTCCACCTCGGCACGGGTATTCGGCTCCTCATGGCGCTTCGCCTCTACCTGCCGTTCAAAGCGCGCCTTCTGATCAATGGGGTCGTTCAGCTCGCTGAAGGCATTGCCGTACTCGGTAGCGCAGATAAAATACTCAAACCGCTCGGTAAAGGCAGGGTCCTCCGGCTTGCGTTTGGCCAGCGGGCTGTTTTCCACTGGATAATCATAAATAAAGGTCGGCTGGATGAGGTTCTCCTCCACATAGGCATCAAAGAACTCGGCCAGCACGGTACCCTTGGTCGCATCAGCAGGGACCTCCACATTCTTCGCCTTGGCGGCGGCGCGGGCGTCCTCATCGCTCTTCCAGTCGTAGTAGTCCACCCCGGCGTACTTCTTCACCGATTCCGCCATGGTCAGGCGCTCCCAGTGGCCCAGGTCCAGCTCCACACCCTGGTAGGTGATCCTGGTACTGCCGCAGACATTCTGCGCCAGGCGGGTATACAGCTCCTCCACCAGGTCCATCATGCCCTTGTAATCGGTGTAGGCCTGGTACAGCTCCACGGTGGTGAATTCGGGGTTGTGCTTGGTATCCATACCCTCATTGCGGAAGATGCGTCCCACCTCGTACACACGATCCAGGCCGCCCACGATGAGCCGCTTGAGATACAGCTCGGTCTCAATGCGCAGGTACATATCCATATCCAGTGTATTGTGGTGGGTCACAAAGGGCCGGGCGGAAGCGCCGATCTCCAGCGGCACCAGGATGGGGGTATCTACCTCCAGGAAGCCCTTCTCATCCAGGTAGCGGCGGATCTCGGTCAGGATGCGGCTGCGCTTATAGAAGGTATCCCGCACCTCCGGGTTCACAATAAGGTCCACATAGCGCTGGCGGTACCGGGTATCGGTATCCCGCAGCCCATGGAATTTCTCCGGCAGCGGCAGCAGGGACTTGGAAAGCAGCTTGATATGGGTGGTATGAACCGAGATCTCGCCCTTCTGGGTACGGAACACGGTGCCCTCCACGCCCAGGATATCACCGATATCCCACTTCTTAAAGTCGGCATAGTCTTCCTCGCCCACATCGTCCCGGCGCACATATACCTGCAGCCGTCCGGTGGAATCCAGCAGATCCATAAAGCTGGCCTTACCCATCACGCGGCGGCTCATCATGCGGCCGGCAATGCGTACCGTTTTGCCCTCCAGCGCCTCAAAGTTATCCCGGATCTCCTGGTTCTTGGTATCCCAGTCATATTTCGTGATCTCATAGGGGTTCTTGCCGGCTTCGCACAGTGCCGCCAGCTTGTCCCTGCGCACCTTTACCTGTTCGTGCAGGCGCTCCTCTTCTTCCTCGGCCTCCGCCGCCGGGTTCATTACCTTTTCTTCGCTCATATTTTGTCCTCCTTCACCGGCGCAGGCATACCCGCCCCGTCACATTCATCCATTCCTGCAGGGGGCAATCTCCGGACGCCCCTCCGCTTTTATCGAGCCGCCCCGCTTCGCCGGGGACGGCCCTCCCTCGCTGCGGAGCGCCCGGTGTTCCCGCCACTGCCGCTGCTGTGGGTATCACTTTATTCTACCATCAAATGCCCCGCAGGGCAAATAAAAAAGCAGAAAAGTTCAGCACTTTTCTGCCTTTTTGCCGGTAAATTACTTGCTGATGTCCAGAATGACCATCTCGAAGGCACCGCCGGGGGCTTCCACCACCACGGTCTCACCCTTTTTATGGCCAATAAGCGCATGGCCTACGGGGGACTGGTCGGAAATTGTGTTCATCTCGTGGCCCACTTCCATGGCGCCAACGATGAGGTACTCACCCTCTTCCTCCATATCCTTATCCAGCACCTTCACCTTGGAGCCAACCCCCACCACATCCAGCGAAAGGCTGTCAGTATCCACGATGGTCACATGCTTCAGCTGCTCTTCCAGCACGGCAATGCGGGCTTCTATTTCCGCCTGCTCGTTTTTGGCAGCATCGTATTCACTGTTTTCGGAAAGATCGCCGTAGCCGCGGGCGATCTTTATTTTCTCTGCGATCTCGCTGCGTTTGGTCGTTTTCAGCTCTTCCAGCTCTTTGGCCAGCTCATCATAGCCGGTCTGGGTCATTTGAATGGTGTTTACCATGAAATACAGCTCCTTTACGGGAGGCAAACGGTGCCCCGCTGCCCGACGATAGTCTAATTATTATAGTTTTTTCTGCCCAAAATGTCAAGTACGCATCAGCTTCCCCAGTTCGGTAAATTCCGCCAGCCGTCCATCAATGCGGCATCCCCCAAGGGTCAGCGGCAGCTTCACCCGGCGGGTACCGCACTCCGTTACCATCCCCCAAAAGGCGGTTGGTTCCGCCCCCGGTGGCACCTCCGCCAGCTGTTCCGGCGTCAGTGCCAGCGTCAGCCGGTTCACTGTGGGGTTCCCCTGTATCCCACTGCGGTCTGCAGTGATTATCGGCCGCCGCACCCGTATCACTCCTGTTGGATAGGGCGCCGCGCAAATGGAGCAGTCCTCCAGCTCGGCTGGGGTCTCCGCCCATAGCAGCGGCAGGCCGTATTCCACCCGCAGCATGGTTTCCGCGGCAGCATAGCGGCTTCGCCGCAAGGTATATACCTTTACTCCCCGGCAGCAGTCCAGCCACTCCCCGCAGGCCCATGGCGCTATTCCCTGCGGGTCCAGCAGCCCCAGCAATCCGCTGCCCTTTCCCGCGGTTTGTTCCATGGCCTGCCGGGCGGCTGCCACCGTCAGCCTTGCCGTAAAGTCTTGCGGCCGGTAATCCCGCAGTGGGCAGCCCTCCGGTGCCAATACCTCCGGGAGGGAGCAGCACCGGAGAACGCGGGCGGGGACACAGCAGGGCCAGCCGGTTCCAAGGCAGCCGTTCTACTGGGCCGTGCCACACTATATATCGGTAGCGGTTCCCACCGCAGCTGCGGTCCTCCCACTCCAGGGCATCACCCCGCAGCAGCCGTCCCAATCTCTGCCGCAGCGGTTCTTTTTTGTCCTCTACTGCTACCACCATGAACATCCCTTGTGCCCCCTTTGCCTGTCCTGTTCCATCCTATGCGCCACTAGGCCCATTTAGTACAAGCCACCGGGCTGGGGCCCGCAGGGCAAGCCGTCCTTCGGACGGCTTTGGGGGGCGGCCGCAGGCCGCCCCCTACGCGGCACGGAGTGCCGCGGCCCTGCGGGCCCCGACGCACCCCACCCCTGCCTTTCCACCTGCTAAAGCTCTCCCCCGCCTCAGATTAAATTCCGTACATTCCCCAATTCGCCTCACCGCTTCGCCAGTTTGCGAACAAATGTTTCACGTGAAACATTTTTGCCGCACTAAAAATAACCGGCCCCATTCCGGAGCCGGTCGAAAGATTTTATAATATTACCGGATGGCCGCTGCCAGCACCTCCAGTGCCTTCTTATAGGGAGCATCCAGCTCAGCGTTGCCCAGGATATCACCCCGGTTACTCTCACTGGCTGCCAGCTCCACCTCATAGTCAGGCCCACACCGGTATCACCAAAGCTCTTTTGCTTGGGCCCGGCATACTGCGCCGTGGTGACCTGGATGGCCGAACCACCCGAAAGCTTGAAGATCTCGGTGATATCGCCGTTGCCGGCGGTGCGGGCGCCTACCACCTTGGCCCGGCCAAAGTCCTGCAGCGCCATCACAAAGAGCTCCGTGGTGCCACCGGTGGTCTCATCGGCCAGCACCACCAGCGGAATATCCCAGCTGTTCGCATCGGATTCCGCCACGGCGGTCAGGTTGCCGTCCTTATCGCGGGAATAGGCCACAGTACCGCTGGGCAGCAGCGGATCCAGCAGCCGGACTGCATAGGAAAGCTCATTGCTGGTAACGCCGCGTACATCCAGCAGAATGCCCTTTACTTCCTGGGCCTTCAAGGCATTCAGCTGGGCGATGAACTGGTCGGCAGTGGTACCGCTCCACTCGGTAAAGCTGATATAGGCGGTATCTTCACTTACCATGGTCGTTTTTACTGTGGGCACCTCAATGGCGCGCAGGGTCAGCTCGTAGTTGTTCTCCTGGCTATCCTGTTGGATGGTCAGAGTCACCTTGGTGCCGGCTTCGCCGCGCAGGCGGCCCGCCATGCTTTCATTGTTATTTTCGGTCACGCGGGTGCCGTTTACATTGGTAATAAGCGCCCCCACCTTGATGCCCGCCATCTGCGCCGGAGAATCGGGATAAACCTCCCGAACCAGCAGATAGCCGGAGGAATCCATCTCGGTCACCAGACCCACGCCTACATATTTGCCGCTGCCGGAATGGGTATAGGCCTCATATTCCGCAGCGGTGAAGTAGCGGGCATTGCTGTCCTCCAGGCCATCGATATACCCGCGGGCAATGGCCTCCTGCAGCGCTTCCTCATTGATGGAGCCGTAGTAATTTTCCCGCACATACAGGTCTACCTCATGCAGAGAGCTGTACATTTTTTCCCGTTCGGTGATGCCTGTCATCTTCACATTGAACAGGTTCATCGAGTAGATCATAGTAAGGGAAAAGGCCACAGCCGCTACGATGGCCATATAGGCGATGGCCGCGCCAAGCGAAATTTTCTTGTTCATGCTGTTTTATGCTCCTGTTGTAACGCTGCTTACCTGCATACAGTGCCCATACAGTGCCTTTACAGATAATTGAGCGGATTGGTATGCGCGCCGTTGCGGCGGATCTCAAAGTGGAGATGATAGCCGGTAGACCAGCCGGTGGTCCCCACATAGGCAATGGTCTGCCCTTGGTCACGGTATCTCCCACGCTTACCGGAATGGAGGTGCAGTGTGCATATAGGGTGGAGAAGCCGCCGCCATGATCCACAATGAGATAATTGCCGTAGCCCCATGCCCTGCCGTAACCCGCACCGGTACGCACATGAATGACGGTGCCGGAGGCTGAGGCGCGAATGGGCGTATTGGCAGGTGCCGGAAAATCGATTCCGGTGTGGTAGTCGGTGTTATTGAAGCGCCAGCCGTAGTAGCTGCTGATGTAAGTATAGCCCTTTACCGGGTAGATAAATCCGGTGGTGCTGTAATCCACCTGGCTGCCGTTGCCCGCGCTGGCCGCATAGATGGCATCAATATCAGCCTGGATCTGCTTCATCTCCTTCTGGATGGCAGCCTGATCGGCGAGATATTCCTGCTCCATCTTTTTGATATCCTGCAGGGTGCTTTCCACCTCGGTCTTCTGGCTGGTCAGGCTGGCCTTCTTGCCCTCCGCCGTCACCTTGGTATCCGCCAGGTCCTCTTTTTCCTCCTGCATCTGCGCCTGCAGCGTCCGCAGCTCGGTGATGTTATCCGCGAGGGTTTGCAGCAGGGCACTGTCGTGCTCCGAGATGCGGCTGAGGTATTTGCCGTAGCTGAGGTAACTGCCCAGGCTATCCACGCCAAAGACCATGCCCAACATACTGGTGCCGACGCTGGTCTTGTAGATGGAGCGAATGCGCTTCATAAAGAGATCCTGCTGTTCCAGCACTTCCGCGCTCAGTTCATTGATGCGCTCCTCTTTATCGGCGATATCATTCTGCAGATAATTGATCTTGTTATCCAAAAGAGTGATCTGCTTTTGGGTATTGGTAATCTGATTGTTCAGGTTATTGCGGATCGCTTCCTGCTTTTCCTTTTCGGTCTTGGTCTGGTTCAGTTTATCCTTTAGGGCCTGCTGCTGCTTTTCCAGCTCACTGTACTGGCCGTTCAGGTGATCCAGGGTGCTGTCTGCGTAGGCCGTTACCGGCGCCGCGGTCATCAGTACCGCCGCGCACATCACCGCTGCCAGGATCCGCTTGCTGCATCTCTTCATGGTATTTGCCTTGTCCTTTCCGTTTGTACATTTGCTGTGGGTTTTCTTCTGTCAAACTTCAGGCTGTTGTCTTATCAGAACAGGAAGTCTCCCTTTACATAGTGTGTGTAAAGAGGGCGTTTTCCTGCATCATACTTTGAGATATTTGCCGACGAAGATAAAGCTGCCCACCATACCGAACAGCACCCCCGCCGCCACAAAGCCCAGCAGCATCTGCGGGGCGATGGAGACAAAGGGAATGAGGCTCTGGTAGGCCAGCTGCAGCCAGCCGCTGGCCGATTGGCCTACCCACTGGTACAGGAAGTGAGTGCCCACCCACAGCAGCCCAAAGGCAATGAGGGCGGAAATGAGTCCAATGACCATACCCTCCACCAAAAAGGGGAAGCGGATGAAGGCATTGGTGGCGCCGACATATTTCATAATATTGATCTCCCGGCGGCGGTTGAAGATCGTCACCCGGACGGTATTGGCAATGATAATGATGGAAACGACCATCAAAATAGCGACGATGGTAAGCCCCGCCACATGGATGGCGGTCTTGATACCCACCAGGGTCGTGGCCACCTCGTTGCTGGATTCCACGCTTTCCACCCCGGAAAGGCCCTCCAGCGTCTTGACGGTCTCCGGCAGATTTTCCAGGCTGTTCACTTTCAAGCGGAAGGAAGCCGGCAGCGGGTTTTCATCCGCGTACTGCTCAAAGCCTTCCAAAAAGCTCTGGCTGCCCAGGGTGTCGCTCAGCTCCTTCAGGGCGTCCTCCTTGCTGATGTACTGCTTGGAGGCGATATTGGGTAAATCGTCGATCTCTGCCTTCAGCCTCTCGGTGCCGGCGCTGCCGAGGTCGTCATCGATCCAGACCACAACCTCATTGAAGCTTTCTACATAGCCCATCAAGGAATTGATATTGAGGGAAAGCAGCAGCGCCCCGCCGATAAGCACCATACAGGCGATAAGCACGCCGATGGAAGCCACCGACATCTGCCGGTTGGCGCGGATATTGTGCAGGCCCTCCTTCACCAGATAGCCAAAGGAATTCTTAAACATGGGAAGCACCTCCTTGATCCCGGATAATGCGTCCCTTTTCCAGTGTCACGGTACGGTGGTGGAAACGATTTACCAGCTCATGCTCATGCGTCACCATAAGGATGGTGGTGCCGGTCTTATTGATCTCATCCAAAAGCTCCACGATCTCGTAGGAAAGCTCCGGATCGATATTGCCGGTCGGCTCATCGGCAATGAGCAGGTCGGGGTTATTCACCAGCGCGCGGGCCAGGGCCACACGCTGCTGCTCGCCGCCGGAGAGTTCCGGCGGATAGTGCTTGTACTTATCATCCAGCCCCAGCAGATTCAGAATATAGGGCACCCGCCGGCGGATAAACCGCCGCGGCACACCGGTCACCTGCAGGGCAAATGCCACATTATCAAAGACCGTCATGGTGGGGATAAGCCGGAAATCCTGGAACACTACACCGATGGTGCGACGAAAGTAAGGGATCTCCCGCTGCTTCATATGGATAAGGTCCCGGCCGTTTACCGTCACCTCGCCCTCGGTGGGTACTTCCTCCCGCAGCAGCGTTTTGATGAGGGTGCTTTTGCCGGCACCGGAATGCCCCACCACAAAGACGAATTCGCCTTTTTCGATATGTAGATCCACCCCATCCAACGCGCATACGCCGCTGGGGTAGGTCTTGGTTACTCCTTGCAGATCAATCAAGGGATACACCGCCTTGCTCTATAGGATATTGGGTCAGCCCTTAAATGACATCAAAGCTGTCTTTTTAGTACTTCACAGGGTTCGCGGTCAGGTACTTCTTCACCATCAGCGCCACCTTAAAGATGATGGCATGGTCAAACTCCCGCAGATCGAGACCCGTCAGCTTCTTGATCTTCTCCAGGCGATACACCAGGGTATTGCGGTGAACAAACAGCTTACGGCTGGTTTCGGAAACATTCAGGTTGTTCTCGAAGAACTTCTGAATGGTGAAAAGGGTCTCGTGATCCAGGCTTTCGATGGAGCCTTTCTTAAAGACCTCGCGCAGGTACTGCTCGCACAGGGTGGTGGGCAGCTGATAAATGATGCGCGCGATACCCAGGTTATCATAGCTGACGATAAGCCGCTCGGTATCGAATACCTTGCCCACCTCCAGCGCGGCCTGCGCCTCACGGAAGGACCGGGCCAGATCCTTGATGCCGGCAATGACACTGCCGATGCCGACCTGCGCCTTGGTGTAGAATTCACCGCCCAGGGTATCCACGATGGAACGGGCCAGCTTTTCCAGGTCCTTGCTTTCGATGCCAGGCTTGACTTCCTTCACCAGTACGATATCGGTCTCATTGACATTAAAGACAAAGTCCTTCTGCTTATCGGGGAAGAGGTTCTGCACCACATCAAAGGCGGAAACGCTGCTGTTGGCCTGCACCCGCACCAGCAGCACCGCGCGGCTGGCATCGGAGGAAAAGTGCAGCTCCCGCGCCTTGGCAAAGATATCGCCGGGCAGGATGTTATCCAGAATGATATTCTTGATAAAATTGCCGCGGTCGTATTTTTCATCATAGTACTGCTTGATGCTGGAAAGAGAGATGCTGAGCACGCCGCACATTTTGGCCGCCAGGTCATCGCTGCCGGAAACAAACACGGCATACTCCGACTTCATCTTGGAGCCAAAGGGCTTGTAGGTAATGCCGTCCCGGATGAACAGCTCGTTATTTTCGCCCAGATCCGCCGCCAAAAAATCGTTCGGCTCGCCGATCTTGGTCAGGTCGCTGCAGGCAATGATGGTGGCGCTCTCATCAATGACGCCGATCATGCGGTCCACAGTATCCCGCATCTGATAAACCAGGCCCTGGAACAAACGGTTCGACATAAAACTACCCCTCTACTTTCGCAAAAAATTGCTGTCACACACAGTCTGTGATGAATGAACACTTTTATTTTACCTAATATTTTGTGCAAATGCAACAGTTTTCTGCTTTTTCCTTGGAAAAACCCTCAATTCCTTTGGGCAATATCATCAGATTATGGGGCTGTTTCTTGTCAAATCCAACACCTCCAACCCAAAATGTTGGGCCTTGCTGGCGGCCTCGGCACAAAATGGGGGGATGCGCTTCCATCATTTTGCACAAAGAAAGCCAAGTCACAGGGGGCTGGTGTAGTTCCAATTTACCATAAAAATATGAATATTCCGTGACCCCCCGGTGATGATTGCTTGAGGATTTTCCGGAGCTTGGTGCAATCTGCCAAGAAAAACGGCAGTCCCTGCCGCTGCCGGTAAGGACTGTCTATTCTGCCATTTTACATTTATTCCGGCAGGTGCTGCTGCCGCAGCAGAGAGATCTCCTCTTCGCTCAAGGGGCGGCACTCACCGGGGGCCAGGGTATCATCCAGCCGCAGCGCCCCCATGGAAAGCCGGTGCAGGCCCGTAACCACCGCTCCGCAGCAGCCGAACATCCGCTTGATCTGATGGTAGCGGCCCTCCCGCAGCGTCACCACTCCGGTATCTTCCGATTCAATGGTCAGCTCCGCCGGCCGGCAGCGGCCGTCCTTCAGCTCTATTCCTTCGGCAAAGCGGTGTACCATTTCCTCCGTCATGGGGATATCGATGGTGACACGATACTGCTTGGGCACATGCTTTTTGGGAGCCAGTATCTCGTGGGCCAGGGCACCGTCATCGGTCAGGATCATGAGCCCTGTGGTGTCCTTATCCAGCCGTCCCGCCGGGAACAGCTCCTTGCGGCGGTATTCCGGCGGCACCAGCTCCAGCACTGTTTTATCCCGGGCATCCCGCGCCGCGGAAACAACCCCCTGCGGCTTGTGGAGCATCAGCGTCAGGGTGCGCTGCACCCGCAGCAGCTCCCCCGCCACCACGATCTGCTCCTCCCCGGTCACCTTGCGCTCCGGATGTTTTTCCACCGTACCGTCTATTGTCACCCGGCCCTTGGTGATCAGTTCCTTGACCTCCCGCCGGGAGAGCATTCCCTGCGAAGCCAGCAGCTTGTCCAGTCGTTCCATGCGGCCGCCCCCTTTCTTCTCCTATTGTAGCAGGGAACCGGGGCGGGATGCAACCGCCCCGCCCCATTTTCTCAGCCCGGGATGACCTCCATGCAGAAGCCTCCCTGCTCCATCTCGCTGATATCCGCCCCAACGATCCTATCCTTATAGACAAGGATGTGCGCAGCTACCTCATCCTTTTCTGGATAATTGGTGATGTGATAGGTATATTCCGTTACGGTTTTGCCCCGCAGTTTATCCAGATTGAAGCCCTGCGCCTGCTGTAGGGAGGCATACCCGGTATAGACCTCATCCCACTCCGCCGGGATCACGATCTCCTCTTCACTAATGGGCGGCACTTCCGCTTCCCAGCCGTATTTTTGCAGAAACTCAATGCGCTGGTTTTCCTCTCCGCCGGGGATGCCTTTATTAAAAAGGCTCCAGGCCGGCAGCGCTACCGGCTGCTGACTGGTAAGCACCACCGTGCCTACCACCGCCGCTACCAGCAGCACCGCAAATGCCAAAACGCTGCCCCGCCGCAGCCGTACCGAATGATAACCCATATGCCCCACTCCTCTCTGCTTCCGTTTATCTTTATGCGGCAAGCTGACGGAATAGAGATAGCGGCAAAAGAAAATCTCCGCGAAGGGCAGGTTCCGGCCGCAGGCCCGGCGGCGCAAAGTGCCGCCGAAGCGGACCGAAGGTCCGCCAGCCCGCCGAAACGGCGGGCGGCCTGCGGCCAGCTCTCACCCTGCATAATATACAAAAACAGCAGCGGACGGCATCCAATAGGGATACCGCCCGCCGCAAAGGTGCATTGGTTAGCAGGTTATAGAATTATTCCTCTTCCATCATGCTCTTGGCATCGGCAATGACCTCTGCCTCTTTCTCCTTGGGCAGCTGCTCATAGCGGGCAAAGGTGAGGGTGAAGGAGCCACGGCCCTGGGTAATGGAACGCAGGGAGGTGGCAAAGTCGAACATCTCGCTCATGGGGACTTCCGCCTCGATCTCCTGCAGACCATCCTCAGCGGGGTTCATACCCATCATGCGGCCGCGGCGCTTGGAAAGCTCGGAGTTGATATCGCCCATGTTCGCGGCGGGGACCTGTACCTTCAGGGTGCCGATCGGCTCCAAGATGACGGGATTGGCTTGGGGCAGACCCGCCTTGTAGGCCAGGGAAGCAGCGGTCTTAAAGGCCATTTCGTTGGAATCTACGGGGTGGTAGGAACCATCCACCAGGATGGCCTTTAAGCCTACTACCGGGTAACCGGCGATCATGCCGCGGGAAACGCAGTCCTGCAGACCCTTTTCTACCGCGGGGAAGAAGTTCTTGGGCACCGCGCCGCCGACTACTCTCTCCTCAAATACGAGAGAATCGCTATCGCAGGGCTCAAACTCGATCCAAACATCACCGTACTGGCCGTGGCCGCCGGACTGTTTCTTGTGCTTGCCCTGTACGCGGACCTTCTTACGGATGGTCTCACGGTAAGCCACACGGGGCTTCACCAAGGCTACATCGATGCCGAACTTGGACTTGAGCTTGGAAACCACAACATCCAGGTGCTGCTCGCCCAGGCCGGAAACGACCTGCTGCTTAGTCTCCACATTATTCTCAAAGCTGATGCAGGGATCTTCCTCGATCAGACGCTGCATCGCGCCGGCAATCTTGGCCTCATCGCCCTTGCCCTTCAGCACAATGGCCATGGAGAGACAGGGGGCCGGGAACTCGGTAGGCTTATAAGAGATGACACGCTTGGCATCACACAGGGTATCGCCGGTCACGGCATTGGAAAGCTTGGTAATGGCGCCGATATCGCCGGCAGTGATGCAGTCCACTTCGTCCTGCTTTTTACCGCGGCAGCACAGCAGCTTGCCCAGACGCTCCGGCTCACCGGTGCGGGCGTTTACCGGGGTCATACCGGCGGTCAGCTTGCCGGTGATGACCTTTACGAAAGACAGCTTACCACGAAGGGGTCGGCAACGGTCTTGAATACAAAGGCGGACTCGGGAGCGTCGGGGTCGCACTTGATGGTCTCGCCCTCTACCGTTTCCTCGCAGCAGCCATCGGCGGCGCTGGGCAGGAAGTGTACGATGGCATCCATAAGGACCTGGCTGCCGGAGCCGGTGGCGGCGCTGCCGCAGAAAACGGGCGCAATGGTACCGCTCTTAACACCGGCGGCAATACCCTTCTGGATCTCCTCCTTGGTAAAGGGCTCTTCCATGAAGAACTTCTCCATCAGGGCGTCATCGGTCTCGGCCACAGCTTCGTTCAGGGCCATCTTCATCTCCTCGATACGGTCTGCGGCCGCGGCGGGGATGGCGATCTCATTGAGCTTATTGGCCTTGGGGTCGAACTTATAGGCCTTCTCATCCACCAGGTCAATGTAGCAGTCTACCACATCGCCCTCCATGTGGGGGATGATAACAGGGCAGACGGAATTGCCGAACACTTCCTTAATGCCCTCGAAGGTCTTATAGAAATCGGCATGCTCCACATCCAGCTTATTGATGAAGAACGCCTTGGATTTATTCATGCGGGTAGCCAGGCGGTAAGCCTTCTCGGTGCCGACGCCCACGCCGTCCTTGGCGGAAACGACCAGCAGCACGGTCTCGGCGGCACGGATGCCCTCCGAAACGCCGGCGGCAAAATCGAACATACCGGGGGTATCCAGCAGGTTGATCTTTACACCGTTCCAATCAAAAGGCGCAATGGCGGAGCTGACCGATACCTGACGCTTGATCTCCTCGGGATCAAAATCGCACACGGTATTGCCGTCCGCAATTTTACCAAGGCGGTCGGTGGCGCCGGATTTGAACAGCAGCATCTCTGCCAGGCTGGTCTTGCCGGCGCTGCTGTGGCCTGCTAAGGCGACATTGCGGATCTTATCCGCGGTGTACTGTTTCATAGTTAGGATTTCCCCTTTCAATCTTTGAGTCGCAACGCCATAGGGGCGCATTACAGAACAATTATACCTTTTTGTCAAGTTTTACGCAATAAAAAACTCCGTTAATCTGCACGGCGCTTTGCCGAAATACGCTGCGTTATTTTGTGCTATTTGCTGATTTTCAGCCTTCCCGGCTCCATCCTGCACCCTTTAGGGCCCCTGCAAGGCGCAAATTCGGCCCGCAGGGCGAGCCCGCGCCCTTCCGCATTCCCAAAATACCAAAAGGGACCCGCTGCCATACACAGCGGGCCCCAGCAGATCCTATTACTTTTTGCGCACCAGTCCCAGCAGCACCGTTGGGATAAACCACAGGAGCTGATAAGCCCCCAGGCTCCACCAAGTCACCCGGCTAAGTGCCCCGGAATAGGCCAGCAGCGTGATGATGGCAAAGCCGATGAGCACACTCAGCACCAGCAGCACACTGATGGCCTTGGCCAGGCCATACTCCCGCTGGGCGGAAAGCAGGCTGTGCAGACTGCCCGCCATGCCGCCGCTCACCATTTCGGCCGCGGTCTCACCGGTGCCGTCCAGCGCGGCTTCGGCCTCCCGCTGCAGCGCCGCCGGCACCATGTGGATGTTCTCCTCCTGCAGGCCATAGACCTGCGCCACCCGCGCCGGGGTGATATTGGGGTCGGTGGTATGCACCATCAGGGCGATCCCCACCTTCTCCAGCTCCCGCAGCTGGGTCCTCAGCTGCTTATCGGCATGGTAGCTGATGACAAACCCCGCCGAAAGACTGCCGAAGTTGGAAAGATACAGAAGCTCCTTGCCCTCTGCCGTAAAGCCGGCCTCCACCTCAATGGGCGGCACGGCCACACCGTGGGCCAGCAGCAGGCCGCGGTTGCCAATCAGCACCCGGCCGCCATCCACCCAGGCGGAAATGCCCTTCCCTTCCTCACAGGCAACGCTTTCCACCGTTTTCAGGTTCTTCTCATTGGTGATCATCCCGCGGAAAATTCCGGTCAGCGAATTATCCACACTGCACAGCACGCTGGCCGCATTCAGGATAGCCTCATCAATGGGCTTCTTCTCAAAGGTTCTTATCCCATGCAGGGTAATACTCCCGCTGGGGAACAGGTCGCTGCCCCGCAGCAGAACGCCGTCGGTATCATGCAGCTCCTCCACGGCGTCTTCATTCAGCAGGTTGGCACGCCAGCGGTTCAGCCCCTCATTGGCACTGCGCAGCGGCATATGGCTGCCCAGTGTGGCCGCCAGGGGAGAGGTGATGCACAGTGCCGATGTGAAGATAGAAACCGCCTCGAATACCGTTCCCTTGGCCAGGAAGTATTCCAGCAGCGCCATTACCACTGCCGCCAGTATGGTAATGGGGGCCAGCACCCCACTGATGCCCTCGGTCATGCCGGTTTCCTCCTGCACGGCCTCGGCATCCTCCGGCAGACCGGCATCATCCAGCGTCACCGTCTTTTCCGGCTGCTCCGGCAGCTCCGCCGCCCATTCAGTCAGGCGGCTCTGCGGCAGGGTGCGGCAGGCCACAGGCCGCAGGGTGGCCATGGCCCGGCAGCTTTCCCGCTGGCGGGCATTCTTCACCAGCTTGCCCCAGGTATTAAAGAACAGGATAAGTACCGCCAGCGGCAGGAAGATATTGTTCCCATACTGCTCCAGCAGGGCAGGCTGTGCCGCCATAAAGCTGCCCTGCAGCAGGCAGGCGAAGACCGTCAAGGTCACATAGGCATCGTTGCTCTGCCGGCCGGGGAACAGCGCCAAAAAGCCATTGCCCAGCGTGCCGCCGCAGCACAGGGCCGAAGCGGCGGTGAGCGCCACCATCCCCCACAATCTCATGGAAGAAGAGGTCGCGAGGAAATCCGGCAGCAGCAGGTGATACACCGGTGCCAACGCCAAATAGATAACCCCCAGCAGCATCACCAGGTTGAGGATCAAGGTGACTGCCAAGCTTCGCTGCCGTTTTTTCAGCGTCTGCATCAGGGCTTCAGCACTCTTACGGGCAGCAGAAGCCTCCCAAAGCGGCTTTTTCGCCCTGGCCACGGGAATCTCCCGGCCCATCGGCATTTCCTCCCCCAATTCTGGGGCAGGCTGTACCTCCTGTTTTTTGGGCGGGGTCCATTCCTCCGGCTGCATCACCGGTTCTGGCCGCTTCGGCTCCTCCCACTTAAATTCCGGTTCGGCCGCTGGGGCCGGTGCCGCCGGGGCTTCTGTCTTTTGCAGCAGCTCCCCAGGGAAAGGCTCTGCCTTTTTTACCGGCTGGGGTGCAGTCTTGGCGGGTGCCGGTCTTTCCGACGCTGCCCCCGCCGCCCTGGACAACCCGGTCTGAGCAGCATCCAACTGCCGCAGCAGGTCCTCCGTAGTGGTGGTGGCCCGCTTTTCCGGCTGAGCCGCCCGTTCCTCCCGGGCGCGTTTTTCCTTTACTTCCCGCAGGATATCATCTACATTATAGCGGTTTTCTGCCATCTTTTTCCCTCCGCTTTTTGTTTTCTCTCCCCGGGCAATACCCTCGGAGAGATCATGCAAATAAATCGTCAAGCCGCCTTTTCTTACCGGGCCTTCAGCCCCAGCCGCTGCCGGGTGATCTCGTACAGAATAATGCCGCCCGCCACCGAAGCATTCAACGAATTGATCTGACCCTGCATCGGCAGTGCCGCCACAAAGTCGCACTCCTCTTTCACCAGTCGGCTGACTCCATTGCCCTCCGAGCCGATAACCAAACCTACCGCACCCTTAAAGTCCAGCTGGCACCAATTCACCCCATCCATATCGGCGCAGGTGAACCACACATTTTTCTCGGCCTTCAGGCTTTGCATAGTGGCCACGATATTGGCGACCCGGACGACCGGCAGGCACACTGCTGCCCCAGCGGAGGACTTGACTGCCGCCGCAGTAAGACCGGCGCTGTGCCGCTTGGGGATGATGACCCCATGGGCCCCGCAGGCTTCCGCCGTACGGATAATGGCGCCTAAATTGTGGGGATCCTCGATGTTATCACAGATGACCACAAACAGCGGCTCTTCCCCTGCCCGCTCATAGATGTCTTTCATCTCGGCATAGGCGGCCGCCGCGCAGATGGCGGCAACCCCCTGGTGGGTCTCTATTCCGGAAAGCTGGGTGAGCTTTTCCCGCGTCGCTTCCTTCACCGGGATACCCTGCTCCCGCGCCTTATTGAGAATCGCGGCTACCGGCCCCTTGGGGCTGCCGCTTTGTATGTAGATACACTCCAGCTCCCTGCCGCTGCGCAGGGCCTCCAGCACCGGGTTGCGCCCGGCCAGCACCTGGTTTTGCTCTCCAGTCTGCTTTTTTTCCTGCATGGTCATAGTTCCTTTCTTCTATTAGGGCTGTGCGCACCGCCGGGGAACCGGCCCCCGCCTGCGTGCCTTCGGCGCGCCCACCCGCAGCCTACGGCTGCGGGCCACCGGTCCTATAAGGGCCGGCAGACGGGGGCCGGTTCCCGCGCTGCGCACTGTGCATGCCTATGAATGGTACCATTATAACACAGCCCTTCGCAAAAATCGACCCTATTTTATCAGAAGTCCGCCCAGCAGGGCCCCCAGCCCCACGGCGCTGCCCCATTGGGCCAGCCGGACGCCCCACAGCCGCCAGCCGCCGGGCTGCCGGGGCCGCCACCGCAGCGAACCTACATACCGCCGGGCATTCTCCCGTAGGGCCTCCTCACCGTTCTGCTGCTTTTCCGGCTTTACGAATAAAATCGCCCGCTCAAAAAACTCATTATCCACTTCCACTACCTCTACCACCTGCTTATTGACTCCCTTCAGCATCACGCAGCCCTCCTTTTGCGGCATCAATTCCCTGTTATTTTGCTTCCTGCTGTGGAATTTATGCAGTCCCACCTGGCGGAAGCGACAGAGAGATATACAGACCGTATTTTTTACTTTTGCACAGTTTCCACACACTTTTCCCCCGGCAGTGTTGAAAACTCGGTGGAAAATGTGAAAAAGTGTCCCCATTTCGTCCCTTTTTCTCTCCTGTCACCGGTGGAAACATCTGTTTTATCCACAATTTACAGTAAATGGACACTACAAAAAGTTTACCGGCCTTGCTCCCCGCTCCGGATTTTTTCACAAATGAAAACTAAACGCCGGTCGGAAAAATATCGTTATTTATTTCACAAAAATTTGCGGAATCTGCCGGTATCTTATTGCATTTGGCGGGCAATATTGCTACAATAGGGCTGAACGCACCATCCCTTTATACTTCTATTTTTTGAAGGAGGATCAATATTATGCCACTGGTCACTACCAAGGAAATGTTCCGTAAAGCCTATGAGGGCGGCTACGCCATCGGCGCTTTCAATGTCAACAACATGGAGATCGTACAGGGCATTACCGAAGCGGCCCAGCTGGAGCAGGCCCCTGTCATTCTGCAGGTTTCGGCCGGCGCCCGCAAATATGCCAAGCACATCTATCTCACCAAACTGGTGGAGGCCGCTGTGGCCGATACCGATGTCCCGATCGCCCTGCATCTGGACCACGGCGATGGCTTTGAGATCTGCAAGGACTGCATCGACGGCGGCTTCACCTCCGTGATGATCGACGGCTCCAAGCTGAGCTTTGAGGAAAACATTGCTGTGACCCGCAAGGTAGTGGAATATGCCCATGACCACGGTGTTATGGTCGAAGGCGAGCTGGGCAAGCTTGCCGGCATTGAGGACGCTGTCAATGTCAGCGAAGCCGATGCCCAGTTCACCAATCCCGCCGAGGTGGAGGAATTTGTTTCCCGCACCGGGGTGGATTCCCTGGCCATCGCCATCGGCACCAGCCACGGCGCCTATAAGTTCAAGCCCGGCCAGAAGCCCCAGCTGCGCTTTGATATCCTGCAGCAGGTCAGCGACCGCCTGCCCGGCTTCCCCATCGTGCTGCACGGTGCTTCCTCCGTCATCCAGGCGGATGTAGAGACCGTCAACCGCTTCGGCGGCAAGATGCCCGATGCCATCGGCATCCCCGAGGAAATGCTGCGCCACGCCGCCGAAATGGCCGTCTGCAAGATCAATATCGATAGCGACCTGCGCCTGGCCATGACCGCTGCCATCCGTCAGCACATGTTCGAGCATCCCGATCATTTCGATCCCCGGCAGTATCTCACCCCCGCCCGCGATCACATCCGCGAGCTGGTCCGCCACAAGATGCACGATGTCCTGGGCTGCTCCGGCAAGGCGTAATTTTTTCCCTTATACACCAAAGGATCCCCGCCGGTGGCGGGGATCCTTTTTGCGTTTTATTATGCCACAGTCGTACCAGGGTAGTAGTGGTTTAGGATCTGCACATAGGTCCAGCCCTGCCGGGCGTACAGCATACTGCCGGTCTGGCTCATCCCCACACCGTGGCCGTAGCCGTAGGTGGTAACGGTAAAAATGCGGCTGTCCGCGTCATAGCTGATATCGAAGGCATGGCTGCGCAGTCCCAGGATGCTCTCCCTTATCTTCCGCCCCGTGGTGGTGGTATTGCCTACCCGTACGGTGCCTACATATTTTCCGTCGGTACGGGAGGTGATCTCCAGCCAGGTGGCTGGGTCGTCATTGGCGGGGTCCAGGCTCGTCCCAAGGGCGCTGTTCATCCTTTCAGCCATCTGTTCCGGGGTATAGGTATAGTCCTTGGAAAAAGGCGACCAGCTGTAGGAATAGCCCTCCTCGATGGAGGAATCCACCGAAACAAGGTAGGGGTACTGGGTGGTGCCCCAGACGCTTTGGGCCGTGGTGGTCACGCCGCAGCTGATGGAAAAATAGGTACAGTTGGCGTACTGGCCATTATAATAAACTGCCTGGCCCAGCACCTCCTTCACACAGGCCTTTACCCGGTCGCCGGGTTCCACACTGCTAAGGCGCAGGGTAGGCGCGCGGCCCAGGTAGTCATTGTAATACTTGATGTAGCTGTAGGAGGCCACCGCCATGGCCTTGGTGGATTCCCACTCGGTGCTGTTGCCCACCTCGTTCTGCACCACACGGCACAGAATCTCATAGGTATCGCCAACTACCGGGGTACTGCCATCAATAACGCTGAGCTGGCCGTAATCGGCGGTATCATTGCCGCTGTTATCCGGCTCCGGTTCAGGGGCGGGGGGGCGCGGGGTCGGGGTTCAGGGGTCTGGGGCGGGGGGCTGGCTCAGGGGTTGGAGCCGGAGCAGGCGTCGGTTCCGGCTCCTTTACGGTACCGGTATTGCCGGTGCTCCCAGTATTCCCGGCATTGCCCGAACCATTGGAATTATTGGAATTGCCGCCGGTGGTGTCGTTCCTGTTCCCATTGCCGGTATTACCGTTTTTGTTGTCCCCGGTCTGCTCAGAAGAATTTTCTGTTTTAGAATCGGTTTTATCCCCGGATTTATCATCGGCCTTACTTATCGGCCTTGGAGTCAGTCTTATCCGGCTGCTTCTCCCCGGATTGACCGTCATTCTCGGCGGGTTCCTCATTCTCCTCCGGCAGCACCTCATTCTGCGGGATATGCTCCCAATCCGGCAGCAGGGCCTGTCCGCTTTGCACTGTGGGATAGATGGGTAGGTTCTCGGCGCCGGTGGGGGTGCTGCCGCAGGCAGCCAGCAGCAAAAGGGCAGCAGCGGTGGCCAGCGCGCGGCCGGTTTTCAGCGATATCGGCATGAGGGTCCCTCCTTTCGGGCGATTTTTGTAATAATCCGTCCCTATTATACAGAATAGAATCAGTTTTGTCTACCGGTAGGATATGAACAGAGCGTGAAGAATGGGTGATGGCTCTTCCCCTGCGCGCAAAAAAGAGGCGGAAGTTCGCTTCTTCCGCCCCGTTTTCTTATGTCGTTTACTTTTTGCCGCCCAGCAGGCCGGTTAGGACGCTGCCCAGCAGCTCCGCCGCGTCGTCATTTTGGGTGGTCGATTTCTTCTTGGAAGAAGTGGTTTTCTTAGCGGATGTAGTTTTCTTACCGCTAGCGGTCTTTTTTGCGGAAGAAGTTGTCTTTTTCCCGCTGGAGGTGGTTTTCTTCCCGGAGGAAGTGGTCTTTTTCCCGCTGGTGGAAGTCCCCAACGCGCTGCCCAGCAGGCTGCCGGCCAGGGAGCTCAGCACATCGCTGCTATCGCTCTTTTTGCTGCTCTTTTTGCCGCTGCCGCCCAGGGCGCTGGTCAGCAGGCCGCCCGCCAGGCTGGTAAGAATGTCGCCGCTGTCGCTCTTACCGGACTTTTTATTGCTGCCGCCCAGCAGGCTGCCAGCCAGCGAGATAAGGGTACTGCCGTCATCCTCGTCACCATCCCCGCCGCCCAAAAGGCTGGTGAGCAAGCCGCCGAGCCCGTCGCTTTGGGTCTTGGTCTTTTTCTTCTGGCTGCCCAGGGCTGCCAGAAGCAGCGGGGCCGCCATGGCCAGGATCTTGGAGGTATCCACCTTGCTGGCGCCGCTCTTTTTGGCAACGGCGTTCCGCACCGTCTCAGTTTCCCCGCCCAGAATCTTGGTAAGGATCTTGGTGCCATCCTCCGTATCCACATTCTGCAAAAGGCTTGCCAACCCTTTGCTGCTGGTGTGGTCGTCCAGGGCCTTGGCCAGGCTGTTGGCCCCGTCCTCGGTAGAGGCATTCTGCGCCATGGCACCTACCAAAGCCGGCAGCGCGTTGGCCAGGACATTCTGGGTGTCCTTTTCACTGGTGCCGGTTTGGCCCGCTATGGAGGAGATCACACTGCCGGAAAGCAGATCAGTCAAATTCATCTCATCAGCTCCCCTTCCCGTCAGTTGCCGTCCTCCAGTGCGCAGAAATCGCAGGGGTCGGTGCGGTTGGCCTCAAAGGCTTCCTCAATGGTCCCCTGATAGACCTTGCTGGACCGCATCAGGGTGTGGCAATTGGGGTCAAGGTGGTAGCTCTTGCCGAAACGGGTCCAGTAGACGGAGCCGGTGCCCACCGCCTGCTGGGCATCGGCCAGCTCCTCGGCGGAAACGGGGTTAAAGTCGATGGAGAACAGCGAAGCCAGCACCAGGGCAATGGCTGCCACTACGGTCACGATCTTCTTGGTCTTGCCATCCAGGTCCTTATTGGCCAGCAGCAGGATGACAATGGGCAAGAAACAAATAACGGAGGCGATCAGCCCCATATTGTTCCACAGGAAGAACTTCACGCTGCTCTGTTTGCTGGCGGGGTCCAGCCGGTTTGCCTTTTTCCACAGCTGGCTGCCGATGATGACAAGGATAAGATCGATGACCAGAGCCCCGATGAGCCATTGGCGGCGGTGACGACTGCGGGGCCCTTGCCGGTTTTGCCGGTGGAGACCTCCACAAACTCACGCTCGACCTTCTTTTTTTCTGCCAAATTGGGTCACTCCTTTTCTATCACAAAAAATCGGGCGAAATGCCGATTTCATTGTACCAAGCATGAGGCAGATGCGCAAGGGCCTTTTTTGTGGAGAAAGGACAACCGCCGGAGGCAGCCCCCGGCGGTGCGGATTATTCTTCTTCGCGGCGCAGCAGCAGTACCAGGGCAAGCGCAAGGGGGGCGGTGGAGAATTTCATTGCGCGGGTTTGGCTAATTTGGCTGTACTTAAGCAAAAAGAACGCCCGCGGCCTGCACTGGGCATAGCCGCGGGTGTGGGGATGGGGAAAGTTACTTGGCAGAATGGCCGCTCTCGTAGCTCTCGATCATGCGCTTCACCATCTCGCCGCCGATGGAACCGGCCTGACGGGCGGTGATATCGCCGTTGTAGCCCTGCTTGAGGTTAACGCCGACGGTGTTGGCAGCTTCCTGCTTCATCTGGTTCAGTGCTTCCTTGGCTTTCTTGTTAGACATGGTTTATTCCTCTCTTTCTTAATTTGGCGTTTGCAATGTGTATTGTGTGCGCCAGCAGGCGGTATATTAGAGGAACTTTTCTCCAAGCAAAAAATAAACGGCATTTTTTTACGATAGGCTTGACTTTTTCGGCAGAACCGCTATAATTATTCATGTTGCTATTGCCCGATTGTGTAAAGGTAGCACGACAGACTCTGACTCTGTTTGTCTGGGTTCGAATCCTAGTCGGGCAACCACAAAGACCCTCGCCGTTTAAGATAGCAGCGAGGGTTTTTCTAACGGGATGTGGCTCAGCTTGGTAGAGCGCTGCGTTCGGGACGCAGAGGTCGCAGGTTCAAATCCTGTCATCCCGACCAACATAAAAAAGACGCCTTATGGCGTCTTTTTTATTTGGTGCCAGGGGGAAACGAAAGCTTTTTGCAGATTAAAGGGTTCCCTGTGCCCTAATGAAACGCGAAAGACAACCCTGACGGTTTTCTTTCACACTATCTTTCCCTCCGTAGGGGATAAGCCTGCGCAAAAATCTTTGGCGTCCTTTTTTGTTGGTCGGCCGGGGAGCGTCTCCTTTATTACAGTTCAAATACCCCCTGCCCTAATTGAACGCGAAAGACAGTCCTGACGGTTTTCTTTCACACTTTCTTTCCCTCCGTAGGGGATAAGCCTGCGCAAAAATCTTTGGGCGTCTTTTTTATTTGGTGCCAAGGGGAACAGAAAGCCTGCGCAAAGGGTTGGTCTGTGCCCTAATGAAACGCGCAGAGGGCGCTGCTGTGGTTCCCCCTCCACACATCCCTCTCCTTGCCATAATACTGCCACTTAATATGATACTTTGGACTAAAAAGCTGCGCTTTTTAACCACGCAGCAAGAAAAACATAACCATTATACAAAGCAAAGGACCCAAAGCCGACATCTCTGCCGCTTCGGGTCCTTTTTCATGTTCCATCGCTCTATTGTGTGTTAAATTATGATATTGCTGTTTCCTTCCCTGCCGCCAGCAGGCGTTCCAGCCACTCCACCAGCGCAAAGGAAAGCCGGTATTCCGGACCTTCCGCCAGCTTTTCTATCCGCTCCAGCTCCGGGCCTTCCGCCGCCGTGCCAATGCACAGCTGCGGGAACAGCACACACCACCAGTTATGGCCCTCTGCCGCTCCCAGCTCAATGCGCACCGCGTCATAGTACCCCGCCGGCAGAATGGTGCCATCATATTCCCGGGTCTCAAAATACATATTCACCAGCGCCACCCGTACAGCATCGGCGCTGCCGGCCCGCGCCAGAGCCTCCTCCGCCACCGCTTTCATTTTGGGCAGCAGCTCCTCTGCCCGCGCCATCGTTTCTATTTGGCTTTCACTTTTCGCAAAGTCCTCCGCCGTTTCCCGCAGGATGGCATCCCGCACCCGCAGCTTCAGCGCCTGGTCCTCCTCGCTGTCGCTGTTGGCCAGGATGTGCAGCCGCAGTACATTCTCCCGCACCGTCTCACATTCATTATCAAAGCCCGCCGCCATACTGAGGATCACCGCCAGCAGCAATCCGAAAATCAGCACTCTGTCCCACTTTTTTGTCATTGGTTTTCCGTCCTTTCCGGGTCAGTTCGTTATCCGGAGTATGGACGGATTTTCCGCTTCTATTCGCAGTCCGTGCGGAAGGCAGGATCAGGCCGCAGGCCGCCCGCCCTTCCGGGCGGGCAAACGGACCTCCGGTCCGTTTCGGCGGCGCTGCGCGCCGCCGGGCCTGCGGCCCTCCCTCTCCCTCCCGGATCCCTGCGTCCCCGCCCAAAAAGCTCCCCCACCCTGCGCCAGGCAGAATGGGGGAGCTTTTCATTCTATCACTTATTCCAGCATCGAGCGTCCGGTCATCTCCGCGGGCTGGGGCAAGCCCAGCGCCGCCAACATGGTCGGGGCAATGTCCGCCAGCCGGCCGCCCTCAGGCATCAGCTTTGTCCCCTCGGGGAAGCCCACCGCGATGAACGGCACCGGATTGGTGGTGTGCGCCGTAAAGGGCTTGCCTTCCTCGTCGGTCATCCTGTCGGCGTTGCCGTGGTCCGCCGTCACAAAGGCCCGGCCGCCCATCTCCTCAATGGCCGCCAGCGTGCGGCCAAGGCAGGCATCCACCGTCTCCACCGCCTTCACCGCAGCCTCAAAGACACCGGTATGCCCACCATATCGCAGTTGGCGTAGTTGAGGATGATGACATCATACTTGCCGCTCTTGATGCGCTTCACCACCTCGTCGGTCACCAGATAAGCGCTCATCTCAGGCTGCATGTCGTAGGTCGCCACCTTGGGGCTGGGGATCAGCACCCGGTCCTCACCGGGATAGGGGGCCTCCACGCCGCCATTAAAGAAGAAGGTGACATGGGCATATTTCTCGGTCTCGGCAATGCGCAGCTGGGTCAGTCCCTGCTTGCTGATATACTCGCCAAAGGTATTGGTCAGATCCTCAGGCTTATAGGCCACCTCCACATTGGGCATGGTGGCATCGTACTGGGTCATGCAGATATACACCAACGGGAAGAAGCCCTTTTTGCGCCGGAACCCGGCAAAATCGGGGTCCACCAGCGCACGGGTCAGCTCACGTGCCCGGTCGGGACGGAAGTTGAAGAAGATCACGCTGTCCCCGCTTCGGATGGCCGCGTTTTCCGTCACCACCGCCGGCACGGTAAATTCATCGGTCACACCGTTTTTATAGTTTTCCCGCATCATCGCCACCGGGTCGGGTGCCTTTACGCCCTCGCCGTTCACCATGGCGTCATAGGCTTTCACTACCCGCTCCCAGCGGTTGTCCCGGTCCATGGCATAGTAGCGGCCGCTTACCGTCGCTATCTTGCCCACGCCGATCTTATCCAGCTCCTGCTGCAGCTCATCAATGTACTCCGCCCCGGAGGTCGGCGGTACATCACGCCCATCCATGAAGCAGTGGATAAACACCTTTTCCACACCGCTCTTCTTGGCCATCTCTATCAGGCCATAGAGGTGCCGATTGTGGCTGTGCACCCCGCCGTCGGAAAGCAGTCCCATCAGATGCAGCGCGGCCCCCGGCTTTTTGGCGTTTTCCATGGCGTGCACCAGCGCGGGGTTGGTCAGGTACTCTCCCTCCTCAATGGACTTGGTAATGCGGGTCAGCTCCTGGTAAACGATGCGCCCGCGCCCATATTGGTGTGCCCCACCTCACTATTGCCCATCTGGCCGTCCGGCAGTCCCACATCCAGCCCGGAAGCTCCGATTTGAGTATGGGGGCAGGTTTCCCACAGGCGATCCAGGTGGGATGCTTTGCGGCGGCAATGGCGTTGCCCTCGGTCTCTTTCCGCAGCCCAAAGCCATCCATGATAATAAGTGCCAGTGGCTTTTTCATCGCAGCTTCCCCCCTTTTTATTTGCTCGCGGCTTCCACTATCGCCGCAAAATCCGGCGCCTTCAGCGAAGCGCCGCCAATGAGCCCGCCGTCGATATCCGGCTGCGCCAAGAAGGCCCGCCGCGTTCTTGGCGTTCATGCTGCCGCCGTACTGGATAGTCGTGGCCTCCGCCGCGTCCTCTCCGTACAGCTTACCCAGCAGCGCGCGGATCATATGGTTGACCTCATTGGCCTGCTCGTCGGTCGCCGTCTTGCCGGTGCCGATGGCCCATACCGGCTCATACGCAATAATGATGTGCCGCAGCTCCTTGGCAGTCACACCGGCCAGCGCCTTCTTCACCTGAATGGCAATGGTCTCCCCGGTGATGTCCGCTTCCCGCTGCTCCAGCGTTTCGCCCACGCACAGGATGACCTCCAGGCCGCTGTCAAGCGCCGCACGCACCCGCTTGGCCACGGTCTCATCGGTCTCGCCAAAGTACTGCCGGCGCTCGCTGTGTCCGATGATGACATACTGCACCGCCCAGCTCCTTCAGCATCGGCGCTGAGATCTCCCCGGTGAAGGCTCCGCTTTCAGCCCAGTGGCAGTTCTCGGCGCCCACCTTCACATTGGTGCCCTCGGTCAGGGCCAGCGCGGTCTCCAGGTTGGTATACGGGGTGCACAGCACGACCTCACAGTCCGCGTCCTTTACCAGCGGCAGCAGCTCGGTAATGAGCGCCTTCGCCTCGGCACGGTTCTTATTCATTTTCCAGTTCCCGGCGATCACCGCCCGGCGTTTTGCTTTATTCATATCCTTTTCCTCCTTGGATAGTCTATTTTTCCTTTATTCCTCGGCAGGCCCCAGCAGTGGGCAAATTCCGGGCCGCAGGCCCAGCCGCCCTCCGGGCGGCTTCCGCGGACTTCGTCCGCGGCGGCGGCTCCGCCGCCGGGCCTGCGGCCCGGCTCCCTCCGCCAGTCTGCGCCCTATCCTCGGCCAGCCCCTGCAGGGTACCGGCCCGGGGCGCAGCCCCCCGCCTGCGGCGGGTCAGCGGACTTCGTCCGCTGCGCGCGTCCTGCGGACGCGCGGGGCTGCGCCCCGCCATTCCGGCATCTTCCCAGGGCTGCGCCCCGCCGTTCCCGCCAAAGCCATACGGCCCCGCTTTGCAATAAAACGGGGCCGCCTAGGGTTTTCTTATTCTTTATCCCGGATGCAGGCGATCCCCGGCAGCAAAGTTCCCTCCAGATACTCCAGCGAAGCGCCGCCGCCGGTGGAGATGTGGCTCATCTTGTCGCCAAAGCCCAGCTGCTGTACCGCCGCTGCGCTGTCGCCGCCGCCAATGATGGTGGTCGCGTCAGTCTCGGCCAGCGCCTTGGCCACCGCAATGGTGCCCGCTGCCAGCACCGGGTTCTCAAAGACGCCCATCGGCCCGTTCCACACAACAGTCTTGGCATCCTTCACCGCCTCAGCGTACAGCTCGCGGGTCTTGGGACCAATATCCATCCCCATACGGTCAGCAGGGATCTTGTCGCTGTCCACCACCAGCGTCTCAATGGGCGCGTCAATGGGGTTCGGGAACTCAGCGGTGGTCACGGTATCCACCGGCAGCACCAGCTTCACACCGTTCTTTTCGGCCTTCGCCATCATTTCCTTGCAGTAGTCGATCTTCTCGGCGTCCAGCAGAGAGGTGCCTACCTCATAGCCCTTGGCCGCCAGGAAGGTATAGGCCATGCCGCCGCCGATGATCAGGGTATCCACCTTGTCCAGCAGGTTGTTGATGACCTTCAGCTTATCGGCCACCTTGGCGCCGCCCAGGATGGCCACGAGAGGACGCACCGGCTGCTCCACGGCATTGCCCAGGTAGTTGATCTCCTTCTCCATCAGGTAGCCCACAGCGGTCTCCTTGATGTAGTCGGTCACACCGACGGTGGAGCAGTGGGCACGGTGGGCGCTGCCAAAGGCGTCATCCACATATACATCCGCCAGCGAAGCCAGCTCCTTGCTGAATTCGGGCAGATTCTTGGTCTCCTCGGGACGGAAGCGGGTGTTCTGCAGCACCAGAATATCGCCGTCCTTCATCTCGGATACCATCCGGCGGGCATTCTCACCCACTACGGTATCGTCATCGGCAAAGAGGACGGGGCGGCCCATCAGCTCACCCAGGCGGGCGGCCACGGGAGCCATGGTAAAGGCCGCGTCGGGGCCCTTGGGCTTGCCCAGGTGGGAGCAAAGAATGACCTTTGCGCCATGGTCAGCCAGATAACGGATGGTGGGAATAGCGCCCACGATGCGGTTATCGTTGGTCACCTTGCCGTCCTTCAGCGGCACATTAAAGTCCACCCGCACCAGTACACGGCGGCCCTTTACATCCAGATCTTCCACAGTCACTTTGTTCAGAAAAGACATATCCGGTATCCCTCTTTCTTTATAGTATTTTTTGTGGTTCCGCCTTTATTTTACCCCATCCGCCGCCGCTTTGCAATAGAGTTTCGGCAAATTTGTTAAAAAATTAACTTATTTTATTCCCATTTCAGGCGGTGCAGCTGCCCCTCGTTTTGCAGCTGGGGAAAATCCCACTGCCGCAGCGCCTCGTATACCCCTATCGCCACCGAATTGGAAAGATTCAGACTGCGCAGTCCCTGCCACATCGGGAACCGCAGGCACCGGGCAGGATGCTGCACCAGCAGCTCCTCCGGCAGCCCGGCATCCTCCCGCCCAAAAAGCAGCCAGCACCCGTCCGGGTATTGCACCTCGGTGTAGATATGCTGCGCCTTGGTGGTGAAATAATACATCTTTTCCTGCTCGTCTTTGTGCCGTTCCATAAAATTTTCAAGGCTCGGGTAGGTCGTCACATCAAGATACTTCCAGTAGTCCAGCCCCGCCCGCTTCAGCTTGGTATCATCTATGGTAAAGGCCATCGGCTCCACCAGATGCAGCCGGGCCCCCGTCGCCGCGCAGGTCCTCGCTATGTTCCCCACATTCTGCGGGATCCGCGGCTCTACCAATACAATGTTCAGAATCGCCATTTCTACCTCTCTCCTTTTCGCTCCTGTTCCGGTCCCTGCAGGGGGCCGGTCGGGGCCGCAGTCCCGGCGGCTCCGCCGCCGGTGCGGACTACCGTCCGCATGCCCGCCTCCGGCGGGCGGCCTGCGGCCCCCGCCCGCCCTCCTCGGGCCTCTGCAAATCCCCATATATTTCCAATTTTCGCCTCGTTCACGCCCCGCTGCGCCACCCCGCACAGCTGCCCTCAAACGACTCTATTCTACCATATTTTATCGCAAAAAGCCCCTCATTTGTAAACTTTTTGTTAAAAAAAAGTGAAATATTAACCTTTCAACTGCAAAAAAGGGTCGATTTTGCCGTATTAGTGAAAGGAGTTGTTTCAATATGCAGCAAATACCAAATTATCTGAACGCCCGGCAAAAGCTTTTCTGCCACTGGTTCGCCCTCACGCACGACGCCCAGGGAGCCGCTGACCGCTGCTTCCGGGCGCCCGAAAAACGGGAGGAAGCCCTCCTCCTTCTGCAAACGCCCCTGGCCCAGGACTACCTGCGGCAGGTGGAAGCCGCCCTAGGTGGCGAGGGCCTCACCGCCACCGCGGAGGAAGGCTACCGCCGGCTGGCCTTCGGCCCGGTCACCGATGCCGTCCGGCTGATGTTCCCCGCTGAGGACGAAACCCCGCCCCTGGAGGAGATGGATCTCTACAACATCTCCAAAATCAGCCAGGCCAAGGGCGGGCTGGAGATCACCTTCTTCGACCGGCTGGAGGCCCTGGACCGGTTGGCCGCCCAGCAGAAGGAGGCCGCCGTTCAGCAGGATGCCTTCGGCTTCCTGGATGCCGTTGCCGCCGGGGCCGCGGCCGGGGATGAGGAGGACAGGTGATGCGCTTTGCCCCCTTTAGCAAAAAGCAGCTGCGGGTGCTCACCTGGTGGCGCCCCGGCTCCCCGGACCGCCAAAAAGACGCCATCCTCTGCGATGGGGCGGTGCGCAGCGGCAAAACGCTATGTCTTTCCCTCTCCTTCGTGATGTGGGCGACCCACTGCTTTTCCGGCCAGGATTTTGCCCTCTGCGGCAAAACCATCCTCTCCCTCCAGCGCAACCTGCTGGAGCCCCTCCTCCCCATTTTGCGGGGGATGGGGTACCGGTGCCGGTTTGCCGCCGGGCGGCGGGTGCTTACGGTGGGGTTGGGCCGGCGCGAAAACCGGTTTTACCTCTTCGGCGGGCGGGATGAAGGCAGCGCCTCCCTCATCCAGGGCGTCACCCTGGCCGGGGTCCTGCTGGATGAGGTCGCCCTGATGCCCCGCTCCTTTGTGGAGCAGGCACTGGCCCGCTGTTCGGTGCCGGGCTCGCGGTACTGGTTCTGCTGCAATCCGGAGCATCCCTTTCACTGGTTCTACCGGGAGTGGATCGAGAAGGCACGGGAAAAAAACTGCCTTTATCTCCACTTCACCATGCGGGATAACCCCTCCCTGACCCCGGCGATCCGGCGGCGGTACGAGGGACTGTATTCCGGCTCCTTCTACCGGCGGTTCGTGCTGGGAGAATGGTGTGCCCCCAGCGGGGCGGTCTACCCCATGTTCTCCCCGCAAACCCATGTTGTGGAGCGCCTGCCGGCGGGTCTTACCCAGTGGTACCTCAGCTGTGATTACGGCACCGTCAACCCCTGCTCCATCGGGCTGTGGGGCTACTGCCCCGCCGATGGAATCTGGTACCGGGCAGCGGAGTATTACCACGATTCCCGCCGGGAGGGAGTACAGAAAACCGACGAGGAGTACTACACGGCCCTTTGTCAATTGGCCGGGGATCATCCCATACAGGGTGTGACGGTGGATCCGTCAGCCGCCAGCTTTATGGAGTGTATCCGTCGTCACGGCGTCTACACCGTCCTCCCCGCCAAAAATGAGGTCCTCGACGGCATCCGCCGGGTCAGCGAGCTGCTGCGCAGCGGCAGGCTGCTGTTTTCGGCCGCCTGCCGGGATACCATCCGGGAGTTTGCCCAGTACCGCTGGGAGGAGAACGCCCCCGAGGACCGGCCCCGCAAGGAAAACGACCATGCCATGGATGAGATCCGGTATTTCGTTTCCACTGTGCTCTCCCCCGCCCCAAGGAACCAGCCCGCTTTCCACGCCGCTGCCCTCCCCCGGCAGCCGGCCGGCACCTGAACCGGGGGGAAGGCCGGTCGATCGGCACCGGCCCGGCCCGCAGGGCGTTCCGGCTGCGCCGGAACCGGCGGCTGAGCCGACGAGCCCGCCCGCGGGCGGGCTGCCCTGCGGGCCGCCCAGGCGCAGGAGCCTCTGCCCCGCGCGCGCCGAACGGCCTTCCCCCGCAGCAAGCCCCGGGCTTACCGGTTTCCCGGGCGCGGCCGCCCTCCCCCGGCGGCCGCGGAACAAAAACCGGCCATCCCGAAAGGAGGAATTCGAACATTGGGTATTTTCGATCCCAAAAACAAAAAAACGACCCGGGCCGCGGTTCAAACAGCGCCCCAGCCGCGGCCGGAGCACTGGCAGCCCCAGCGCTTTTTACCGGCGGAGGCCCCGCTGTACCGGGCCCTGCGGCAGAGCATCCCCATCATCGATGCCGCCCTGCAAAAATCGTCCGGCTGACGGTGGATTTTACCCTCACCGCCGCCGAACCGGAGGCCCAGCCGCTGCTCTCCCGCTTTGCGGCGGAAGTGCCGGTAGGGGCCAGCGGCAGAGGATTGGCGGCCTTTGCCGGCCAGTATCTCGATAGCCTGCTGTGCTACGGCAGCGCCGTCGGCGAGGTGGTGCTGGACCACGACCGGGAAAAGCTCCTGGGGCTGTACCTGCCGCCGCTTTCCCACCTCAGTTTCCTGCAGGGCAGCAGCCCGCTGGAGGCGGTCATCTGCGCCGGTGAGGGCCAAAACCGCCGTCCCCTGCCCTGCCCCGAGCTCATCCTGTTCACTGCGCTGCACCCTGCCCCGGGCGAGATCACCGGCCAATCGCTGCTTTCCGGCCTGCCGGCCATCTCCCGGGTGCTGCTGCAAATTTATTCCGCCATCGGCAAAAACTTTGAGCGGATGGGCAACCTGCGGTACGCCGTTACCTACCGTCCCACCCCCGGCGATGGCACCGATGCCGCCGCTGTGGCAAATGAGATCAGCCGGGAATGGAGCACCGCCATGCAGGCCGCCGCCGAAGGCGAGATCCGGGACTTTGTGGCGGTGGGCGATGTGGATATCCGGGTCATCGGGGCCGATAACCAGTTTATCGCCACCGAGGTCCCCGTCCGCCAGCTGCTGGAGCAGATCGTGGCCAAGCTGGGGCTGCCGCCCTTCCTGCTGGGCCTGAGCTGGAGCAGCACCGAGCGGATGAGCAGCCAGCAGAGCGATCTGCTTACCGGCGAGCTGGAATCCTACCGGCGGCTGCTTACCCCCGTCCTTGCCAAAATAGCCGGGCTGTACCTGCGCAGTCAGGGCTTTGCCCCGGAGGTCGCGGTAGAATGGGCGCCCATCAGCCTGCAGGATGAAACCGAAGAGGCCACGGCCCGCCTGACCCGCGCCAAGGCCGAGGAATTGGAACGCAAGCTGGCCCATGAGGCCAAACAGGAGGGAACGGTATGAGTAAAACCAACATCCCAGCTCGGGGGCTGCCCTGTGACCAAAACCGAAGCGGCCGGAATGCCCTTTGGTTTGCGGGGCGGTGCCGAAGAACCAAGACAGAAGCCGGCCGCATGGGCCGGTAAGGAGGTGAAAGTATGAACCAAGCCAATATCACAGCCGAAGGCTGCCCTGTAACCGAAGCGGAGCTGGAGGCCATTGCCCGGTACAGCCGCCGCAGGCTGACCGCCGAGGAGGTCTACACCTTCCCGTTGGTGCTGTGCGATAACGACCTGGACCGAGACCACGAATGCTTTACCGACGCGGCGCTGGAAAAGCTGGCGGTGCTGTTCCGCGGAAAGACCGGCATTTTTGACCACGACCCCCGCGGGGAAAAGCAGACCGCCCGCATTTACCGCTGCGCGGTGGAGGAGGAACCCGGCCGCCTGAACCACCGGGGCGAGCCCTACAAGGCCCTGAGGGCCTGGGCCTACATGGTGCGCACCGCCGCCAATGCCGACCTCATTCTGGAGATCGACGGCGGCATCAAGAAGGAGGTGAGCGTGGGCTGCTCCATCGGCAAAAAAAGTCTGCTCCATCTGCGGGGCGGACCGCCAGGAAACGACCTGCGGCCACCAGCCCGGCAAAAAGTACGGCGGCCGGCTGTGCTACACCCTGCTGGAGGACCCCACCGACGCCTATGAATGGAGCTTTGTGGCGGTGCCGGCCCAACCGGCCGCCGGGGTGACCAAAAGCCACGCCGCCCGCAAAGCCCTGCATCTGACCCCGGAGCGGGCCATAGCCGAAATGGAGCGGGGCGAGCTGCACCTGGATGCCGCCGCGGCCTATGGGCTGAGAAAGCACATAGCACAACTGGAGGAAAAGAGCGAGGAAGCCGGCCGCTACCGGCAGAGCCTGTGTGAGGCCATCCGCAGGCGGACCATGCTGGCCCAGCCGCAGATGAGCCCCGCCCTGCTGGAAAAGAGCATGGCCCCGCTGACCGTGAGCGAGCTGGAGGAGCTGGCCGCCCTGATGAAGCAGCAGGCCGAAAAACGCTTTGCGCCGGTGGTGCAGACCGCCCCGGCCCCGGAGAACGAAACCGATAACCGTGCATTTTGCATCTGATGAGAAAGAGGAGAGAAAACACATGAACAATAACTACAAAGAGCTGAACATCCAGAAATCCCTGTACCGCGGCTGCGGCGAGAGCTTTGCCGAGCGGCTGGAAAGGATGGACCCCACCGAAAATTACCGCGGCACCGAGCTGGGCCATCTGGATGCCTTCCAGCGCCAGCTCAAGCGCTTTGATATCCAGGTGGGCGGCAGCCACTCCAGCGCGCTGGAGAAGTTCTTCCAGAACGGACAGAGCGCCGTGCTGTTCCCTGAATACCTGATGAGAGCCATCCGCCAGGGCATGGAGGAAAATGATCCGCTTTCCTCCATCGTGGCCGCCCGCACCCTCATTTCCGCCACCGATTACCGCGGTCTGACCACCAACGACGACCTGGAGGCCGATGTGACCAATGAGGCCGCCGCCCTTTCCACCACCACCATCAGCCTGAAGGACAAGACCACCGCCCTGAAAAAGCGCGGCCGCATGCTGCGTGCCTCCTACGAGGCGATCAAGTTCCAGCGGCTGGATCTTTTCACCCTGGCGCTGCGCCGCATCGGCGCTGAGATCGCCCGCTGCCAGATGAAGGACGCCGTGGATGTGTTGGTGAACGGCGACGGCTCTACCGGCAGCGCGCCCCAGAAGCTGACCACCGCGGCCACTACCCTGGCTTACAGCGATCTGCTTACCCTGTGGAGCAAGTTTACCGCCTACCAGATGAACACCCTGCTGGTGAACGCCAAGACCGCCGCCGCCATCCTGGGGCTTTCCGCCTTCAGCGATCCCACCACCGGCCTGCACTTCCAGAATACCGGCAAGCTGGGCACCCCGCTGGGCGCCGAGATGATCCTCTGCGACGCGGTGGCCGATGGGACCATCATCGCGCTGGACCGCCGCTACGCCCTGGAGATGGTGGTGGGCGACGCCGTGACCGTGGACGCCGACCGTCTGATCGACTGCCAGCTGGAGCGTGCCGCCGTTTCCTCCACCGCGGGCTTCTCGATGATCTTCCCTGACGCGGTGAAGGTGATGACCCTAAAAACCGCCTAACGCGGATAAACCGACAGAATGAAGGAGGCAGCAACATGGATATTGAACTGATCCTGCAAAAATTCGCGGTTTTTTCCGGATTGACCGGGGAAGAACTGCAAGCCTGCCTGCCCTACTGCCGGGACGCCATGGAGCAGCTGACCGCCAAACGGCGGTCGGCCCTCCCCGCGGCGGAGCCCCTGGGCAGTGCCGCGGCAGCGCTGGCCTACTACCGCTGGTGCCTGGCGCAGATGAGCGGAAGCAGCCTGCCCCATGTGGGGGCGGCGGCTCTGGTGAATAAGGACACGCTGGCGGCGGCCAAGGCGCTGTGTGAGGAATATCTGGCGGCGGCCGCCGGGGAGCTGGGCGGCGGAAAATTCTACTTTGGGCAGGTGACAGCATGCAAGTAACCAGTCTTATTTGATCTGCGGCAGCAGCTGGCGGTGTACCTTTTGCCGCTGCTGGGCGAGTGTGAGATCCTATACAGTATGCCGACGGTGAGAAGGCCGCTGGCCGCCGGGGTGACCACGCTGGTGCTGAACGACCACAGTGTGAAGCGCAGCGAGGACACCCTGCCCGGCAGCACTCCGCTGCTGCTGGAGGTGGGCCTGCGGCTGACCGCCCTGCACCGGGACAGCATGGAGGCGGTGGAGGCCCTGACCGATGCCGTTACGGCACTGACGCTGCGGGGGGATTTCCCCTGCGGGGTGACCGGGCTGGAGTGGGCCGAGACCGGCTTTGACCGGGGGTGCGGAGCCTTTGCCCGCCGGGGGCTTTTGAAGGTCTGCTGCGCGCTGGCCGAGGCCCCCGAAGAGGAGGATGAGGCATGAACCAGATTATCCACTCCCTTGGGGGGATCACCATTGAACGGGGGGCACGGTGCTGGCCCACGCCGCCGGGTATGAGGTCAAATCCAGCCGGGCAGTGACGGCGGTGCGGCCCTATGGCAGCACCGAGCCGCTAACCTTTCTGCCCGGCACGGTAACGCATATTTTGCAGCTGGAGCAGATAAAATGGGAAAATCCCGCGAATTTTTATACAATGAGTAATTTTACCGTGAAAATTACAAGAAACGGGCAGACGGTGCAATACACCGGCTGCGAATGGACCGCCATAGAGGAGGAGACCCGCCGGCCGTTGATCTGGCTGCGGGCCACGCTGACGGCCAAGGCCCGAACGGAGGTGACCGGGGATGAAGCGACTGCTGAGTAAGGGCCCGGCGGCGCCGCGGGGCGCTGAAAGCGCCCGATCGCCGTATGGCGGCGGCAGCCGGAGGCTGCCGCGGCGCCGCCGGGGGCCGGGCTCCGCGCACATGGGACGGGCAGGAGAAGGAGGTGGGGCATGATGGCCCAGGAAGCAAAGCCCGTGACCGCAGCCATCCGGGAGCCGGAGGCAGCGGCCAGCCTGCGCCGGGAGGGAAACACCCGGCTGGAGGAAAAGGCCGTCATCCGGGAGATCCCCCTGCAGGATAGCGCCACACTGGAGACCGAGTTGAGCGCCCTGCAGCGCCGCCAGCTGCGGCTGGCCCCGGAGATGGACCGCTGCGGCGAGCCGCTGTACTGAGAGGAGGAACCTTCCATGACGACAATGAGCTTTAAGACCTTCACCTTTCCGCACAACCCGGAGAAGATAACGGTAACCACCGAGACCCGCATAGCCACCGCCCACTGCCCGGAATACGGGCCTATCCACCAGAACCTGGGGCTGGCCCGGCGGATCATCCGGGCGGAGGGAGTATTTTACGGGGCCAACGCCAAAACCCAATACACCGCCCTGGAGGCCCTGATGTGGCAGGCCACCGCCGGCAATCTGCGCATCCCCGGGATGGGGGTGGTGGTGGCCTTCCCCACTGCCTTGAGCTATACCGGGGAGGGAGACGGCACGGTGCTGCGGTACACCGCGGAGTTCACCGAGCTGATCGCTTCCACCGACCGGGAGGGAACACGCTATGTGGACTGAACGGAAGAAGCAAATCGGGCCGAGTGGACTGCCGGGGCCGATAACAGCCCGACAGGACGCGCTGAAACCGGGCGGTATTCCGGACGGCGGCGCAACTGGGAAGGAGGAACACCATGTCGATTGAGCTGCTGGGACTGACGCTGGGGAATGAGACCATCTCCCTGAAGGAGCCCAGCTCCATGGTCATCACCAGGGCGTGGGATTCCCCGGCGTGGCAGCTGGATATCACCCTGCCGCACGAGGGGCCGCTGGACGACCTGACGAAAATTCAGGTGAAGCACGGCACCGACGCGCTGTTTGCCGGGCTGTGCGATGAGATCGTGCGCTCGGTGGATGGGAACGGGGCATTTGTCAGCATCAGTGCCCGGACGCCGGGGGCGCTGCTGTGCGATAATGAAGCGCTGCCCAAGACCTACACCGACCTGACGGCACAAGCTTACTTTAACGCGGAGCTGAAAACGCTGGGGTTTACCGGGCTTTCACTGCCCAATACCACCGCCAGCGCGGCGACCTTCCAGCTGGGGAAGGGGCATTCGGTGTGGGAGGCCTTCTGTATCCTGTGCTTCCGGCTGTATGGCCGGGAGCCGCACATCACCGCCGGGAACACCGTGGTGGTGGAGACGCTGACCGGCGATGACCCCATTATTATCAGCAACGCGGTGAACGAGACCGGGGTACTGCGGTACTGCTCGCTGGAGTACATCACCCGGCGGAGCAGCCCGCTTTCTACCATTGTTTACCGGGATGCGGGCGGGGCCTATTCCCAGCTATACAACAATCCCTTTGGCAACGAGCAGCAGGTACGGCGCAACCGGTACATCATCCCGGCCGGGGAATACACCGGCAACCCGGCGCTGGACGCCTACCGGCGGGTGATGAAAGGCCAGCTGGGGCTGCACAGCGCCCGGGTAACGGTGCCGGGGCTGCACAACATCGCCCCCGGGCAGGCCATTTATCTGAAATCCACAATAAGCGGCAACCGGCTGATGGCGGCCTATCAAGTGAAGATCATCTACACCGAGAGCGGCTGCCTGACCCGGCTGGTGCTGGCCGACCCGGCCTACATGTAAGTGGGGGCAAAGGGTAGAGGGTTTGCGGCGGGCGCAGCCCCGGCGGCGAAGCCGCCGAAAGCAGGCGGAGCCTGCTTTGTTCCGCCGAAGGCGGAACGGGCTGCGCCCGATGCTGCGGCTTGCTGGAGCTGGCGGAGGACGGCAAGCGGAAGGTTTGCGGCCCAACGCCCAAATTTCGCGGTTGGTTACAAAATGTAATAATTATGCTGAGTTGGGTGCTGCTGGAGCTTTTGGCAGCGGGGAGGCAGAGGGTAAAAATGGGAAGAATGGTGCGAAAAATCCAGAAATTTCGGCGTTTTTGCAACCGGGAAGAGAGAAGATGACGCAAAACCGGCAAAACGCATAAAATGACAAATTGGTTACAATCTCCATCTTGTGGAAGTTGGCGATGGCCGGTACAATGGGCCACAGAAGCCGGGCGGACAGATGTGGAGCATGCCGCCGGGTCTTCACAAACCAAAATGATTTTTACCCAAAGGAGAGTAACCCATGAAAAAAGCATTTGCACTGGCACTGGCTGTGCTGATGGTGTGCACCATGGCGTTTGCGGTTTCCACCGGGAACCAGACTGGCTACCCCGGCGGCACCTCCGCGGCCGATAACACCTACATGCAGTCCATCGTGCCCGGACAGTCTATCGTATTCACCCAGGAAGAGCTGGGCCTGACCGACCAGAACTGGGGCAAGACCAACGGCAGCTTTGACCCCAAGAAGAATACCGTTACCCTGACCGTCCCCGTAGGCAGCGATCTCATCGCCAGCCAGGGCTGGGTACGGACCGATGAGACCACCTACAAGTATGTGGTGACCACCAAGGCCAATGAGACCTCTGTACTGGATAACAATGCCGATATCATCATTTCCGGCGTAAAGGTCACCGTTTACGGTGTTTCCGCTCCGGCGCTGAATGTGAGCTATGTGAAGGATGTAAACGGCGTGACCAACTATACCTATGTTACCAGCTTTGATGAGCTGGCGAGCTTCTCCGCTAAGGAGCCGGGCGACAACTTCTGCCCCATGAACGCCAAGAGCGAGGACCACATCCTGGCCATGTGCTTCGACTACGGCCGCAAGGCTGATGAGGCCGACGCCGTATTTGGCGCGGGCGGACTGAATGTCGCCAACATGGATAAGACCGGTAAGATCCTGTATACTGTAAAGGCCGCCACCGTAGATGGCCAGTACATCACCAGCGGCAGCTGGAACCAGTCCGTCACCGAGGATAACGGCGGCAAGGTCACTGTTTCTGTCCCGCTGAAGGCCGGCGACAAGATCTACTTTGGCACCGTGAATTACACCACCCTTTCCCCCGCCGCCCAGAAGGCGCTGAACGACAACCTAACCAAGGCCGGCGCTTCCATCAAGGCTTCCTACGGCTACGGCGCTGAGCAGGTCATCATCAACCGCCCGGCGGAGATCACCGTGGACGGCATGGCCAAGGGCTACAATGCCTACATGGTACGCGAGGACGGCTCCCTGCAGAGCCTGAGCGCCAAGTTTAATGAGGGCACTGGTCTGCTGAGCTTTGGCGGCACCCTGACCGGCCCGGTCATCGTGACCGATAAGGCACTGACCGCGACCACCACCAGCAATAGCGGCAACAGCGGCTCCAATGGCTCCAACAGCAATGGCGGCAGCCAGAATCCTGCCACCGGTGCCAATGACATCGTAGGCGTAGCGGCCGCTCTGGTTGTTATCACCGGCGTTTCCGCCGCCGCCATTTCCCTGAAGAAGGACTAAGACCTTCCTCCCTGCCCCTCTCCACAGGGCAGCCACAGTGCGAGTAAACCCCCGGTCCAATGGCCGGGGGTTTTTGCGTATTGAAAAAGTCTGTTATGGCAGATTCTAAAAGGCTCCCTGAGGCTCCCTGGGTAGGAGGAGCTGTGACCGACCCATCATTTTGAAATAATTGCAGCCTGTCCCAAAACGATCCCTCCGGCGCTTCGCGCCGCCTCCCTTTACACAAGGGGAGCTTTGGTTTCTGCGAGACGACAAAAGCGAGATTAGCCGGCAGGCTGAAGGTTTCGGCCCATCGGGGCGGGGAAGTTCGCGGGGGGAAGGGGGCGGCTTGCAGCGGGCTGAGGGGAAGGCGGACAGGGACTGCCGGATTTTATAGGGTCTATTTTGCGATATAGATCCGCTCCTGCGGGGTGCCAGGATTTTGCTGGATGGCGGTGAAGAACAGGGTTTTGTGCACCAGTTGATCCGGGAGGCGGGAATCGTAAACTGTTTCGTAGCTGAAGCGCGGCACCTGATGGAACTGCGTAACGGCGATATAGTCGGACAGGGTAAAGGCGCCGAACAGCAGCACGGCGCAGCCAAAGACAAGGCTTAAGCGCACAGCGCGCTTTGCGACCAGCTGGCGGATGATAAGATAGATGCCGGCGATGAGAATAATGCTGCCCAGCGTGGCGTAGATGCTTCCCCAGCTGCTCTCGCTGGGAAAGATGGACAGGGCCGATATGATAATAAACAGTCCAAATGTTATAAACAGAATGCCAATGACTTTCCGCCTGCTGCTTTTTGCTGTGACCTGGCTATATTCCGCCATGGCGATGGCGGTATCTCTTGTTTCCTGATTCATATTCTCGCTTTTCCTTTCTCCATTGATAAGCTCCGGGATGCTGACGCCATAAAAATCGGCGAGCACGACCAGCATACCGATATCGGGCATATTGCTGCCGGTTTCCCAGCGGGAGACTGTCCGGCCGGAAACCGCCAGCTTTTCGGCCAGCTGCTCCTGTGTCAATCCCTTTTCCTTACGGAGCGCTTTGAGAAACGCTCCGATCCTGATTTGATCCATGCGGGGGCCTCCTTTCGTCCTGAGTATAGCGCCGGGTGGGTGAGATTAACACGACACAAAGCGAGAAATGCCGTGTTTTTCCGCATTGGGCAAAGCTGTCCGGTCTAAGACGCTATTTTTGTTTCCTATTTTATTTTATCATGGCTGCCGGACCGCCGCAACAAACGGTCATTGCAAAGGGGGCGGATTTGGGGTAAAATAAGGGGGAAAGTATGTGCGGTAAGGCGGCCCGCAGGGCGTTCCGGTGAAGCCGGAACCGGCGGCGAAGCCGGAACCGGCGGCGAAGCCGCCGAGCCCGCCGGAGGCGGGCTGCCCTGCGGGCCGAGGCCGCGGTTTGCGGGGGCTGGCCGAGGAAGGGGCCGGAACTTGCCGGAACTTGCCGGGACAAGCGCCTGGATTTTTAGCACATGATAAACAGGACAGAAATGATAAACCAATACAACGGATGAGTGGAGCGTAAAAATGAAGATATTATTTGTGGGTGATGTGGTGCGGCAGGCGGGCTGCGATTTTTTGCGGCGGGAGCTGCCGAACCTGCGCCGCTTTTACGGGGCGGATATGACCATAGTGAATGGGGAAAACGCTGCCGAGGGCAACGGCATCCTGCCGGGGAGCGCCGAACTGATCCTGGACGCCGGGGCGGATGTGATCACGCTGGGGAACCATGCCCTGCGCCGCCGGGAAATTTATCCGATGCTGGAGGAGAGCGATCGCATCATCCGGCCGGCGAATTTCCACGCCAGCGCGCCGGGGCGGGGCTGGTGCCTGTATGACTGTCCCGGCAAACCGAGAGTGGCGGTCATCAACCTGCAGGGGAACTACCTGCTGGAAAGCCACGAAAATGCATTTGACTGCATGGATCGGCTGCTGGAAGAAATTGATGCGCCGGTGAAGATCCTGGATTTCCACGCCGAGGCGACCTCCGAGAAGATCTGCATGGGGCTGTACCTGGACGGGCGGGTCAGCGCTGTCATTGGGACCCATACCCATATCCAAACGGCGGACGAACGGCTGCTGCCCGGCGGAACGGCCTACATTACCGACGCGGGGATGTGTGGGGTATTCGATTCCGCGCTGGGGCTGGCGCCGGAGCCTGCCATCCGGCGGTTCCGGACCGGGCTGCCCACCCGGTTTGAGAGCGTGAAGGGGCCGGTGCGGCTTTCCGGCGTATTGCTGGAGGTGGACGGGAAAACCGGCAAGGCGGTTTCCATCAAGCGGGTAAATGTGGACGGATAAACTGAACATCTGCTGAACAAATGGCCTACATACTTGCCAGAACCAAAAAAGTATAGTATAATAAAAAATCAGCAAAACCAAGCGGCCGCCCCAAAACGGCCGCCACCAAAACGGAGGGATACGATGATAGGCTACGAAAACACACTGGGTACCGTGGAGATCTCGCAGGAATACTTTGCCAACCTGATCGGCATGGCGGCCTCCGAGTGCTATGGCGTTGCCGGAATGATCAATTCCACCTACCAGGGACTGCGCTACGCCATCACCAAAAGTGATGTGCCCGATAAGGGCGTGCGTGTAAAAACCACCGACGGCAAACTGATCGTTGATATTCACATTGCTGTGACCTACGGCATCAATATCAGCGCCATCGTGCAGAGCATCATCCACAATGTGCGCTATACGGTGGAGGAATGCACCGGCTTTAAGGTAGCGCGCGTAAATGTATATGTGGATGAGATGACCGCGTAAAACGGCTCTCGCTTTATTATTGCAATTTGCAGGGCGCGCCGCGCGGCGCACCCGGAAGGAGCGTACGATTTGATCACCGCAAAGCAGCTGTCGGAGGCGTATATCTCCGGCGCCAATAATATTGAAAACAACCGCCAAAAGGTGGACGCCCTAAATGTATTTCCCGTCCCGGACGGCGATACCGGCACCAACATGAGCATGACCATGGGCGCCGCCCGTGAGGAGCTTTTGCACAACAGCTATACCACCGTGGGCGATGTGGCCGGTAAAGCGGCCTCCGCGCTGCTGCGGGGCGCCCGCGGCAATTCCGGCGTTATCACCTCGCTTTTGTTCCGTGGCTTCAGCAAGGGGCTAAAGCACAAAAGCGAAGCCGGCGCCGCCGATCTGGTGGAAGCGCTGGAGATCGGTGTGGCGGCCGCCTACAAGGCCGTGATGAAGCCCACCGAGGGGACCATCCTGACGGTGGCAAGAGTGGCTGCCGAAAAGAGCCGGACCGACCTGACCGACACCATGGAGCCGCTGGAGATATGGGATCTGATCATCCAATATGCCGAGGAGGCGCTGGCCCAGACCCCGGAGCAGCTGCCGGTACTGAAAAAGGCCGGTGTAGTGGATGCCGGCGGGCAGGGACTGGTGTACATCCTGAAGGGGATGCGGCAGGTCTTTGCCGGGGAGGGCGTGGTGCCCGGTATTGCCGGTGATACCGCTGCCGCCCCCGCTGAGGAGGCTGCCACTGTGGTGAACGCCGCCGGCGAGGTGGAGGAAGTGGACATCAACAACCCCTACTGCACCGAGTTCCTGGTGATGCGGGACGACCCCAAGCATGACCCCGCCGGGCTGCGGGCTTATCTGGAATCCATCGGCGACTGCGTAGTGGTGGTGGACGATGATGAGATCATCAAGTGCCATGTGCACACCGCCCACCCGGGCCTGGCGCTGGAAAAGGCCGGGACCTACGGCATGCTGACCAAGCTGAAGATCGAAAACATGATAGAGCAGCACAAGGCGCAGGTAGCCAGCGTAAAGGAGCAGCAGAAAGCGGCGGCTCCCCAGGCGGCGGAGATAGACCCGGCGCTGACGGCGGGCTTTGTGGCGGTGGCGGCCGGCGACGGCGTGCAGCAGCTGTTCCGTGATTTGGGCGTCCAGCAGATCGTGAGCGGCGGGCAGACCATGAATCCCTCCACTGAGGATATTCTGCACGCGGCAGAGCAGGTGCCCGCTATGGATGTTTATGTTCTTCCCAATAATAAAAACATCGTGATGGCGGCGGAGCAGGCCGCGCGGCTGGCCCGGACCAGCGGGGTGCGGCGCATCCATGTGGTGCCGACCACGACCATCCCGCAGGGGATCAGCGCCATGATGGCCTATGATGAAAGCGCCGAGATAAAGGACAATGTGGAGGCGATGCAGGAGGCGGCCGAGCACGTGCAAAGCGGCTCGGTGACCTTTGCGGCGCGGGACAGCGACTACGACGGGCATCAGATCCACGAGGGTGAGCTGCTGGCGCTGGAGAACGGCAAGGTGGCCTTTACCGGGACCGATCTGGGCTCTGTGACGGCCAAGGTGGCCAAGGACCTGATGCAGGAGGACAGTCAGTTTATCACCCTGCTGTACGGCGCCGATGTGAGCGAGGAGCAGGCTGCCGATGTGGAGGAGGCGGTGCGCTCCCTGCTGCCGGAGGAGGTAGAGCTGACGGTGGCCTATGGCGGGCAGCCGGTGTACTATTTCCTGATCTCCGTAGAATAAGAAATGATGACTCCCCCCTGGCCGGAAGGCTGGGGGAGTTTTTATATCTGCAAGGGGAACGGCGGGCCGCAGGCCCGGCGGCGGAGCCGCCGACGCGGGCGAAGCCCGCGGGTTTCGGCGAAGCCGAAACGGCCTGCGGCCCGTATCCCGCACCCTGCAGAGAGTATAAAGGAGCCCCGGTCGCGCAAACCGGGGCTTTGGTATATCTCTATGGCTGGGGGTAGGGCCATGGCGGCGTGATATAATCGCAGAGGATGGTGTAAAGCGGAGAGAAAATATCCTCCAGGTAGTGGGGAGCGGTGCTGCGCAGCAGGGTGGGCAGCTCTCGGCACAGCGGCAGCGAGCAGACCGCGGCGGTGCCGCCCTCGCTGCTGATAAGCCGCAGGGAGCCGCCATGGGCTTCCAGCACCCGGCGGGCCAGCGGCAGGCCCAGCCCCGGTGACTGATACGGCAGACCGTCCTTATCGTGGGAACGGTAGGGGGTAAAGACCTCCTCCAGCTGCTCCGGCGGGATGCCCCGTCCCTCATCGAGGATGGTGAGGATGGCCTGATCCCCGGCCACACTGCCCCGCACCGTTACTGGAGCCGTTGCGTCATCGGCGGCGTCCAGGCCATTGCAGATGAGATGCAGAATAGCCCGCATAAGCATTTCGGCATCTCCCCGCACCATGTCATTCTCCTCTGGGAGATCGTAGCACAGGGTACGGCCATTGGCGCCCAGCAGCAGCCGGGTGCTCTCCAGGCACTCCTGCAGCTGCTGCCACAGCGGGAACACCGCGGCATTGGGGGGCAGTTCATAGCATTCCACCGTGCTCAGGCTATCGGCCAGGCGCAGCAGGCGGTAGCCATCCCGCAGCAGCACCTCCAGCTCCTGCCGCAGGTAGGGGGTCAGCATTTCCTCGTGAGCGGCGATGGCCCGGATGCGGGTGAACAGATCGGTAAGGGGGCGGCGCATGGCTGCGGAAAGCGCCAGGGTATCCTGCGGGGTAAGATCCAGCTGATCCTGTGCCATGGGGCCGCCCTCCTTTTTCGACAAATTTCGACAACATCATCTTACCATAAATTAACGGCGCTGTCACTCCTTTTTTAGCAAATGGAGCAAATCTCTACTATTATTTCCGTTATGGGGCCTGCAAACAGGCCAAAAACCAAATAATCGTTGCCAAAAGGGGAATAATTTGTTATACTTCCGGGGGAAAAGCACTTGCAGTTTGCAAAAGAATGTTATAAAATAAACAATGTAAGGCACAACCCCCTAAAAAACTATAAGGAGAGATTTTTTATGGCAATCAAGATCGGTATCAACGGATTTGGCCGTATCGGCAGACTGGTATTCCGCGCCGCCATGGAGCAGCCGGAGAAGTACGAGGTGGTTGCGATCAACGATCCCGCCATCAACCGCGACTACATGGTTTACATGACCAAGTACGATACCATTCATGGCCGCTTTAATGGCACTGTGGAGATCAAGGACGAGAAGTTCACCGTCAACGGCAAGGCCATTGAGGTCTTTGACTTGATGAACCCCGCTGAGATCCCGTGGGGCAAGGTAGGCGCTGACTATGTAGTGGAATCCACCGGCGTATTTACCACCACCGAAAAGTGCAAGGCCCACCTGGAAGGCGGCGCCAAGAAGGTTATCATCTCCGCCCCCGCCAAGGATGCTGAGACCCCCACCTTCGTTATGGGCGTAAACCAGAATACCTACACCAAGGATATGAAGGTCGTTTCCAACGCCAGCTGCACCACCAACTGCCTGGCTCCTCTGGCCAAGGTCATCAACGACAACTTTGGTATCGTTGAGGGCCTGATGACCACCGTACACTCCACCACCGGCACCCAGAAGACCGTAGACGGCGCTTCCAAGAAGGATTGGCGCGGCGGCCGTGCCGCTGCCGGCAATATCATCCCCTCCTCCACCGGTGCTGCCAAGGCCTGTGCCCTGGTTATCCCCGAGCTGAAGGGTAAGCTGACCGGTATGTCCTTCCGCGTTCCCACCCTGGATGTTTCCGTTGTGGATCTGACCGTTTCTCTGGCTAAGCCCACCACCTATGAGGAGATCTGCAAGGCGGTAAAGGCTGCCTGCGAGGGAGAGATGAAGGGCATTATGGACTACACCGATGAGGATGTGGTTTCCTCCGACTTCTACACCGATCCCCATACCTCCATCTTTGATGCCAAGGCCGGCATCATGCTGAACGATCACTTTGTGAAGCTGGTTTCCTGGTATGACAACGAGTGGGGTTACAGCAACAAACTGCTGGATCTCATCGGCCATATGGCGGAAGTGGACGCCCAGTAATTTCATTATAGGAAAAAAGCTCCTCGAAAGAGGAGCTTTTTTTGTATCCCAGGGCAGTTTGGACGGATATTTAGCAAAAAAAGAAGCCCCGGGCTGCTGCGCCGCGGGGCTGTTCCTTTTATTCGGGTTTTGATTTTTGCCGGGACTGGGTAATGCGCACCAGCGCACCGACCGCCATGACCAGGGCAAAGAAGCCCAGGTAGTACAGTGCCTGGATGCCGTATGCCACAAACGCGCAATACACCATAAAGCAGCAGCCCAGGATGGCCACCGCCGGCAGGATGTACCGCATAAGGGGCTTGCTTCCCTTGGAATGGACCATGACCGAGATAAACATGGGAATATAGCCGGCATACAGGGTGATAATGGGCAGTTCATCGGGTTCCCAATTGAAGAAGGAGGGGCCCATGCCGTGGATGAAGAAAAAAATGCCAGTAGGAGTACCACAGCAGCGCGATGATGATGCCGAACCAGGCGGAATTCGTGGCCATATCGGTCTTTTTATCCACACGGGCAAAGAACCGCGGCGCGATGCCCTCTCCGCGGACGCCCAGCGAGTAGGCCCCGCGGGCGCAGCCCATCATCAGGCCATTGGTAGTGCCCAGGCAGCTGATAACAATAAATACAAATACAATGGTACCGGCGGCCGGGCCAAACAGATTGCCGAAGGCTTTTCCGGAAGCATATCCCCTGCTGCCATCATCTCGGCGGTACTCATGCTGCCGGTAAGGCCTACAAAGTAGGCCATGTAGATGATGACCACGATGAGCGCACCAAGGGACAGCGCCAGCGGAAGGTTCTTTTTGGCATTGTGCAGCTCGCTGTTGATGGAGGTGGCAATGATCCAGCCCTCATAAGCGAAGGCAAAGGCCACAATGGCGCCCATCAGGCCGCTGCCCTGGGAGGCTATCTGGGCGCTGGCCGCGGTAAAGGCCTCCACGGTGAGGCCATTGGAAAGGCCGGTGATGGTGCCCGCAACGGCCATCAGAATAAGGGGGATAAGCTTGATAACGGTAGCGGAGACCTGCAGCTTGCCAGCCAGCCGGGGAGCATAGGCATTGATGAGGCCATCCGCCAGCAGGATGCCGAAGCCGACCCAGTAATGGGTCATCCCCGCTACCGGAAAGCCAAACAAAATGGCCGCATACTGGGAGGTGACCCAGCCCAGCGTGCTGGTGATGGTGGGATAATAGATCAGCGTCATGAACCAGGCCACATAGTAGGCGTAGCCGCGGCCCAGCGCCGCCTCGGCGTAATCTACCACGCCATTGACCTTCTCGTACCGGGAAGCCAAATTGGCAAACACAAAGGAGCAGATGAGCATAATGGCGCCCACGATGCCGACGGTGAGCAGACTGCGGCCCATATCGCCGTTATTATTGGCCAGCACCTTGGTGGCCTTAAAAAAGATGCCGCTGCCGATGACGATGCCCACGACCATGGAAATGGCGGTAAACAGGCCATAGCGTTTCTGCATGCTGTTTTCCACGATAAAACCCTCTTTCTTACTGGATGTCACACAAATTACGGCAACTTTTCGCCGTATTTTTACTATTGTATGTGAGGCCGGGGGAAATGTCAATGCCTTTGATAGGCAGTTTTGCAGTGTCAAGGGTAGCTAAATGCGAAGTGTTTTTTCTGAGAAAACACATTTCGCGGTTCGTGTGCGCCAGCGCTGGTGAATTTATTTTTACTGATAGAAATATTGAAATTCATGCAGAAATTTCTTGCATTATAAAAAGGTGGCAGATACCAAAGCTGGCATCTGCCGCGGGAATATGGCCCAATAGGACTTAAAAATGACGGTGAGCAGCATCTTGAAGCGCTCTTCGCCAAAGACGGCATGAGGAAAGCCGGCAGGCATTACGATGCTTTCGCCCTCATGCAAGATGTGGGGGACGCCATCCACGGTAAAGCGGCCTGTGCCCTCCAGCACCTGCACCATGGCATCACCGCCGGAGACATGGGTGCTGATCTCCTCACCCTTTTCGAAGGAAAACAGGGTAAGGCTGACGGCGTTATTCTGGGCCAGCGTTTTGCTGACCACCTGGCCGGGCTGGTAATCGATCTGGGAAGCCAGGGTCATCCGCTCGTTCTTGGGGATATTTTTCATACCGCTCATAGGGCACGCTCCTTTATATATTGGGTGATATTTTTATTATAGGCTATTCGGGCGGGATATGCAACCGGCCGGTTGACTTTCCGGCCAAAATCCAGTATACTATTAGGGCTGTCAAAAACGGATTTGCGATGCAAAGTGAATACCGTATCGGGGTGTAGCGCAGTTGGTAGCGCGCTTGCTTTGGGAGTGCCGTGGCGGTATCCGGGTCAGGTCATGGCAAAACGCCGCAAAGCCTTGCAGCACCTGCGTTTGCTGGATTTCACCCGGTTGCTGAAAGTGGCATAAAAGCGGCTTTGACCACAGGAATGACCACAGACAGAAAAGAGTATAGTACCTTTTCGGAAGAATATGCTATTCCTATGTCTGCTAAAATTTCGGTTGAATACCTCCAACTTTTCTGTATCTTGACAGATTTCGCGCATTTGGTCTAAAGAAAAGTGCTGCTTTGCACTAAATACCAGTTCTTTTTCAGTT
>VOFG01003364.1_pt1 | contig 70447 bp, 83 predicted proteins | sample 5384171 | NCBI WGS metagenome assembly VOFG01 (sample SAMN12384726, study PRJNA508395) | human gut metagenome | isolation source: healthy gut F | host: Homo sapiens
CATTCTTCAGGATGGTTATTCCTTGATTCTGCTACTCAAACAGCGCCGCTGGCGTTGTTCCAATCCAGACTGTCTGTATGAAGTTAATGAATCCTTCCGCTTTGTCAACAAGGGACGTAGAACTACAAATGCAACTGACATGCTCATTGTAGAGGCATATCGAAATCTTTTAGAAACATCCGCATCTATCGCTAAAAGATTCCATATGTCTGACACATATGTGCACGAGATCTTTGACCGTTATGTCAAGCTGGACAGGCTTCCTCTTACAGATGCCATTTCCATTGATGAAGTTCACCTAGATATGGATGATGACTGTAAATACGCATTGGTCATCCAGGATTTCCATACCAGTAATCCCATTGACTTGCTTCGCAGCCGAAGAACTTCCGTAACGGAACCATACTTTGTCTCAATCCCTGCAACAGAACGGAATCAGGTAAAATACCTTATTTCCGACATGTACAATCCTTACATTGCCTATGTAGAAAAGTACTTCCCCAATGCAGTCCCTGTTGTTGATTCCTTTCATGTAATTCAATGGATTACACGCTCTATTGACAACTACATACGGCAGCTTCTAAAAAAATACAGGCAACGCGACCGTGAATATCAGGACAAGCTTTCCTATGAACAGCAACGACCTGTTTCACTTCCGCCATCAGACGAAGTATACCTTCTGCAAAAATACAGATGGTTAATTCTGTCCAATCAGTCCAACATCCGGTACCACAGTGACCCTCGCATGGATTCCCATTTTCATGTATTAATGAACACCTATGATTACGAAGATGCTCTCTTTCGAATTGATCCAAACTTGAAAGATTTTCGAGACTTAAAAGAGATGTACGTACAGTTTAATTCACGAAACGGCGGAAATCCACTCCTTGCACGGAATGAATTAAAAAGAATTGATTCAGACATACAAAAGCTCCCGGTTTGAAATATTTCGTGACTTTGCATCTTTATTGAAAAAATTTGAAGACCCTATTGTTAATTCATTTATTATGGTCGAAAAAATCGGGAACGGCAAAATTTATGATGCACGTTTATCTAATGGTCCCATCGAATCCATTAACCGCAAAGTAAAAGATTTAAAGCAACTGGGCAGAGGCTTCCGCAACTTTGAGCACTTTCGCAACAGATTTCTTTTTGCAACTAGACAAACACCGGTGCTTAATGGAATCACTGATTATAACCCTGTACCTTATTATGAAGAAAATGATTTTTAGGAGGAAACCACATGGAAAACTACTGTGCATTTAGCAAAAACCACACTTGCCTTAAATGGCTTGACTACATAATAACACGTCAAGAACTAGAGGAATCACGGAAACTGGATAGAGATTCAACACAAGAACCAATACATTCAGACCCTACAGGAGATTCTGGACAGCAATCACATCTCATACCCCGATGAAATATAGTTTAATTTAATAAAAGGTCTGGCTACCCAGCCAGACCCTCATAAAAGACCCTCACGAAAGACCCTAAAACCAGACCCTATCGAAGAACCCTAAAAAACTATGCTTTTTTTAATGTCAGACCCTATCGACAAACCCTAAAATAGATTGGCAAACCCTAAAGAACTTTGATTATCCAATAAAAAACGGTTGTGAAGCCAGTAAAATCAAGGCTTACAGCCGTTTTTTATTTCGTAGCAATATGTGCTATTGTGCTATATTTTTACACTATTCTAAATCTATTAATTCGAAAAGATAATTATAAAAGCTTATCTATTTTCCGTCATTGAATACTCCATAGCCTTCTGACTATACCAATACATCGCTTTGCTGAGATTTATGAGCTTTGCATTTCCTAAATCCATAGATTTCTTTATATAAATATACGGGCTTGTCGAAACAGACATACTCTGACTGCTGTTTTGCTTATTAGTTATCTGTACCACAAAATTATCATCCAGTTCAGTAGCATTTAAGTCATTAATAGTAATACAAATCATATTTCCGTTTATGGATTTACTAACCTGCTTCTTACAATCTTTAACCGAAATATCATATTTCTTCTCAATCTCTTTAAGAGAAAGACTATTTTTATTTTCAAAATACAGTTTCATTCCTGTATCTGACTTGCATACTAATGAAGCTCCATAGTATTTGAAATCATTGTTTTCAAGGATGCCGCTTTCCTTATTGGTTATGGCATTCTTAATATCCTGTGCCATAATCGAATCCACTTTTTTTATCTCAGCATCCGCTAAAGCACTGTTAACTAATGAATCTGTCTTATATCCAAAATATAGCTGTGCCCTTGCCCCATAATTCAGTATAGCCGATGCAATGTCTGCAGCCTTGCCATACTCTTCTTTTTTTATCTTTGTTTTGAACTATTGTATTTAGATAATCTTTGACCGAATACTGTGTAAGAGCATATGATTTATCCTTATAATGTAGTGTTGCCGTCACTTTGTCACCAATCTGAGCTACAGGAACTTCACATGTATAAACATAGTGTCCATTCGATGTTTCTCTCTGTTTTACCTTTTGTACTCTATCACCGACTTTAAACTCAATGTACGCATCTGTATCATTTGCAGCTTCTTTGGACAAATCAATATAATATTTCAAATCAAAATTTCCCTTGATAGCAACCTGATATCCATACACAGTATATAAAGCTTCTTTTATTTCAAAGTTTTTAGAAACTGTACCTGAATATATTCCGGTGCCTTTTATTGTAACGGTAGCGGTACCTGCTTTTACGTTATTTGAATACTCCACCGTATAATCTGTGCCTTGTTGTAACGTAGCATATCCATATTTTACTGTTACATCCGGTTTCTTCTCTTTACCATCATATATATAGTTGTTATTTGATAAAGTAACATTTGCCGTGCCTAGCTTTATCGTTTCCTCTTTATAAACATTAAACTCCTGAGCAGTTGTTCCGTTTGGCTCCCATAGCTGTGCATTTGTCCCAGCGTCCGAACCATCATTAAAAACATCTAAACATAATCCAGTAGCATTCTTTGGAATTAAGACCTTTCCATTTTTTCCCAATGTCAAATACCATCTCTGATTACTATCACCTGTATAATCATAGCAATATACGTTAGCTCCTTTTTGATCGCTAAATTTCTCAACATCAAGATATTTTCCATCAAATAGAGACTGTATGGTATATGTACCATCTTTCATTCGTCTGAAATGCCATATATCGCTTCCTTCTGCTTCACCCTCTCCACCAACTTCCAAATTAGGATTTTTGTTTACAAGAGTACTCCATGTACTTGCTTTGATTATATTTGCATAAAAATCATCTCCAAAATTAATGAAGTTTGGAATTTTCGACTGTGTATATATACTAAATTCCTGGGCTGCCACTCCCGCCTGAGCCCATATTTGTGCATTTGTTCCTACTGCTGAGCCATTATTAGATATATCTAGGCATGATTCTGTTGCGTTTTTAGGAATTAATATTTTTCCACTAGAGCCATTCTTTATATACCATCTTTGGTTATTTTCTCCTGTATAATCGCTAAAGCCCACATTCTGACCATTTTTATTTCCACCATCAGAAACCTCGAGATATTTTCCATCCTCAAGTGATTTAATTATATATGCGCCATCACTCTGTCTTGTAAATTCATAATACTCGTTTGCATTTCCCACTTCCTTACCTATGCAGGCATTTGTATTATCATTAACCACATGACTCCATGAATCAACTTTAATTATATTAGCTATAAAATTTGTACCTATATCAAGATAATTTACCCTAAAGGTCACAGAGTTCTGCTTACTACTGCTATCATTATAAGCCGTTATATAGGCAGTATACTCTCCCTCTCCCAGATTATTTAATGTATACTCCGAGCTTCCTGAAACCTGAGTTGTAACAATTTGTTCCCCCTTATACCAGACTGAAAACCAATATCCTGTTGCATTATCTACACTGTTCCATGTTAGTGTTGCCGAATTTCCTACCGTATAGCTGTCACTGTTTTTCCAGATGGATGGTGTAGTTGTGACAGGATTTGTTTCCTCATATCGTAATACTCCGTTCCATGAAATACCATATTGATTATTATAAAAACTTTGAACAGATATTTCTTTTCCAGTTTGATCTCCCGTTGCTGGATATCCATAATCCCTATGTGCTCCAATCATCTTTCCATTTCCAATATAGAATTCCGTATGTGTATCTTCATCTAATAGAATATCACCTCTTTTTAAACCACTCTGACCTCCAATTGAGCTCCAAGGAATCCATGTAAATCCTTTTGAGCACAAATACTTCTTCATAGTATAAGTTGTAAGACTACCATTATCATTTAATCCGGCTTTTACAAGTGCAGTACTCACATATGAAGAACAATCATAATCTGGTCCATTTCTATGTTGTTGTGAATACCCATGACTATTATCATCTGCAATTTTCTGTGCCCAGTCCAGCGCCGTCTCAACCTTACTAGATGCTGCAAGTACATTTTGAGCCTGAGGCAGTAATTGAAGCAATAGACATAAGCAAAGGACAACTCCTATCATTCTCTTTAATACATGTTTTGTCATATCAACGCTCCTTTAAAAATACAATCTCATACACCTTTAGTACTAATAACAGATTACCACTATTTACAATAATATGAAAGTAAAATATAAATTTTATATAAAAAACAGAGTGAACTCATGTCCACCCTGACTTTACTTATTCAACCACTAATTAACTACTCAAACGTAAACGTTAAATCATACGCAGGTTGTTAAAATCAACGCCGCCTATTATGAGCGGCGTGGTTTCCGGCATTCATCCGGAAGGCTATCTGACCATGGCATGAGATAATCCAATTCTGTAGGATCTATATTTCCTCTTTCATCACAGAGTTTAGGCAACTCTGTAAGGATATATTTAAAGTAATAATACGGTCGCAGATTATTCAGCTTTGCGGTTTCAGAAATACTATATACCATTGCGCTGGCAGAGGCTCCTTTTGCAGTATTGTGGAACATCCAGTTTTTTCTTGCCAAGGCAAAAGGTACGTATAGCTTTCTCTGAGGCGGAATTATCAATTGGAACATCACCATCTTCGAGAAATACTCTTAGGTATTTTTCCTGATTAATTACAAAATTAAGTCCATGACCTGTTTTGGATTTTGGAGGTACTGTACAGTCACTCGCCTGCTGTTTTACCCACGCAAAAACTTCTTCAACCATCGGCTTGATCAGTTCCTGCCGTTTTTGAAGACGTTCCTTTGATGAGAGTTCTTTTAACTCGGTATCAGCATTATAAAACTCGGCGATCTTCTGCAAAGCCTGGTATGCAGCCGATTGTCTTACAGACGATGGATCTTTTTTATCTGCAGCCTTAACCGCATCCGCAAAATCACGCCTTGCATGCGCCCAACAGTTTGCGTTTGTTACGTCTGCAAGCTTTTTGTCGACCAAATGGTATTGCTGCAAACTATCCGTTACAAGGATTCCTTTATAATCTTTGTAAAAATCCAGAGGTTTTTGATGATCGCGACCTTTCTGGTATTCATATATCACGATTGGACGCCTGGTATAAAACTCTCCGGAACGGTGCACCCACATATAACACTTGCTGTTATGGTGGTCGCTGTCTGCTATCACCTGCGTTGGTGTTTCAGCCATTGTCGGACGGTTACGTTTGCAGGTCGTTCCTGACATTGATTTATAATATTTAACCAGTTAGCACGCCTTACATTATGGGTGAGTGAATCCATGATAGTTTACCTCCTCTAAAAAACGATTAGTTTTTTCGTGTTTTTTAGAGTGTCTCACAAAAATGCTAGTTATCCAAGGCGGGTGGTTTGACGTTTACAAATTCCCCTCACACTCCCTCAAACCAAACCCTCAACCCCTCAAAAACTGGCATTCTAAAAGGCCAGCCCTCACGACTGACCCTCATAAACTTTGGCAACCCCACAAAAAGTTTGATTACTCGTATAAAGTTCTATTTTGATTTTAATATTAAATTACATAATTGGAAGCTCCCAATCCTCAACAGATATTATATTCGCCTTTACTTCAGAGCTTATTATGCTATTTCCACTTGCATCCTTTACTATGCAGCGCACAAGCATTCCGTTATGCTTTCCCTCTGTCGTGAAGCTGTATGTTGCCGTTGTTGCTGTTGTTGAGCCTGAATTCTTCCAGCTCTCGTTAGGGAATTTTACCTGCCACTGGTATTTAAGCCCTGTTCCCTCTGCCTTTACCGCAAATCTTGCCTGGCTTCCTACTGATACGCTGCAGTTAGACGGCTGGCCTGTTATCCTTAGTGCTTCTGCTGTACTGCATTTTGCCTCATTGCTCGTCACGCTATTTCCGCTTGCATCCTTTACTATGCAGCGCACAAGCATTCCATTATGCTTTCCCTCTGTCGTGAAGCTGTATGTTGCCGTTGTTGCTGTTGTTGAGCCTGAATTCTTCCAGCTCTCGTTAGGGAATTTTACCTGCCACTGGTATTTAAGTCCGGTTCCCTCTGCCTTTACCGCAAATCTTGCCTGGCTTCCTACTGATACGCTGCAGTTAGACGGCTGGTCTGTTATCTTGAGCGCCGCTGATGTACTGCATTTTGCCTCATTGCTCGTCACGCTATTTCCGCTTGCATCCTTTACTATCCTTTACTATGCAGCGCACAAGCATTCCGTTATGCTTTCCTTCTGTCGTAAAGCTGTATGTTGCCGTTGTTGCTGTTGTTGAGCCTGAATTCTTCCAGCTCTCGTTAGGGAATTTTACCTGCCACTGGTATTTAAGTCCAGTTCCCTCTGCCTTTACCGCAAATCTTGCCTGGTTTCCTACTGGTACGATGCAGTCGGACGGCTGCCCTGTTATCTTGAGCGCCGCTGATGTACTGCATTTTGCCTCATTGCTCGTCACGCTATTTCCGCCGTTAGGGAATTTTGCATCCTTTACTATGCAGCGCACAAGCATTCCGTTATGCATTTTTCCTTCTGTCGTGAAGCTGTATGTTGCCGTTGTTGCTGTTGTTGAGCCTGAATTCTTCCAGCTCTCGTTAGGGAATTTTACCTGCCACTGGTATTTAAGTCCGGTTCCCTCTGCCTTTACCGCAAATCTTGCCTGGCTTCCTACTGGTACGATGCAGTCGGACGGCTGCCCTGTTATCTTGAGCGCCGCTGATGTACTGCATTTTGCCTCATTGCTCGTCACGCTATTTCCGCCTGCATCCTTTACTATGCAGCGCACAAGCATTCCGTTATGCTTTCCTTCTGTCGTGAAGCTGTATGTTGCCGTTGTTGCTGTTGTTGAGCCTGAATTCTTCCAGCTCTCGTTAGGGAATTTTACCTGCCACTGGTATTTAAGTCCGGTTCCCTCTGCCTTTACCGCAAATCTTGCCTGACTCCCGGTTCCCTCTGCCTTTACCGCAAATCTTGCCTGACTCCCTACTGATACGCTACAGTTAATAGGTTGACTGACAAGATGTAAAATCTGAACACCGTACAGTCCACACTCACTTGCACTAACCAGCGCAGTTGATTCCAATAACAAGCAGCCACACAGAATAAAGCTTGCAATTATTTTTTCAATAATTAATTTACATTTTCTCATTAGTTACCCTCCTTTAAAATACGCTTTATAGTCCCATGGTACTATACCACTAAATATTCGTCAAGTCCATAATATACTCCTTACTATTTTAGAAAGTTATATTAGGGATATGTCCTTCCGTAGCATTGTCTCTATGATGAATTTTTGCAGGATTTCCAATAACAATCGAATGATCCGGAACATCAAAATTAACAAATGTATTAGGAGCTATTAAAACATCATTTCCAATCTGTATTCCACCTACAATTGTTGAATTTGTACGTATACACACCCTATCTCCAAATTTTGGAACACCTGCTCTTTTCCCCTAATGTCTCTCCCCACAGTTACACCATGTGTTATAAACATTTGATTTCCAAACTGCACTTGACCGTTAATAACGATTTTTCCCCAGTGTCCTATTATAAGACCATCTCCTATTGTAATATTATCCTCAAAACTAAAACCTGTCTTATTTTCCAGCTTCTTCATTTTCCATCGATAACATTTTCCCCAAATATTATCTTGATTCGCTTGAAATTTTCGATATAAATTTATATATTTCCATTCATATCCATGTAAAAATTCTTTAGTTAATCCCCCACCTCTAAACTCTTGATTAATCAAATAATCCTTTTTATTCTTTCCTTATATTCTCTATTATTATTTTTATAGAAATTTGTTGTAAATAATTTTTTAATATTCATGTTGCTTTCCCTCGAAAAAATATTGTTCTCTTTGTCGAACAATCTCATCATGACTTATATTCTTATTATACCAAGGATACTTTAAATTAATATTTTTATATTTAAATACCAATCATCTATCTTCGCAATTACCCGTGCAGGATTTCCCATAACAACTGAATTTTCTTCAATTGAAGTGGTTATAACACTACCATCTAATATTAAGCAATTTTTACCAATTTTAACATTTGGATATAATATGACATTTGAACAAATATAAACATTATCCGCAATATCAATTGGTCCTAAATTTCTTAACTTCTGATTCTCTCCATTATCAATTATACCATCAAAAAAATTCTGCTGTCGGTCTATAATTAATAAACTTTGTATTATCCTCTATAACAACATTATTACCTATGGAAATAAGTTTCAAGTCATTACCAAAGTCACAATTACATAATTTGCAATTATTTCCTAAATAGTGAAATGCCATATTCAAATCACTCTCCGGTTTTTCTCAGGACTATACGTTTTATCCTATCTGGACATTTTTTTTTAAAATATCGTAAAATTTTTTTAAAAAAGATAATCCCTTACGTATATAATTACAAAATCTACCTAATGTTGGATATCTGCCACAATAATACGAGATTTTGTCTTTAAAAGACACAACCTTCTCCGAAGATCTAAATCTTAATTTTGATTTATCCAATTTTATGCCTTGTTTCTTTGCTAGCTTATTAATAGCCCAATCAATCCTTCCATCCCATTCATAATCAATGGTTCTTTCTCGTGGGTTACTCTCATAATTTTTTATAGTCTCTGCTATTCCAACCGCAAACGGCTTAAAATTTCTAAAGTCTGGTGCCGCATCCACGATTTTGCTATTGTCAAATATTCTGTCTCTTGCTTTATCCCCCAATAAAACCCCTGAATATTCAGGTAAAACTTTAATAATATCATCTGTTGAAGCAGAAAATACTATAGGCTTTTTTTTTTTCAATTCCTTTCCAACATACTGTAATACTTCGTTCCATGTCAAGACTTCACCTGATGTAATATGAAATGCTTCATTATATGCTTTTGGATTATTTACTAAATCAATATATGCCTTGGCAAAATCAACTGTATTTGTTAATGTACATTTTGCTTTGCCATTGTCCCACAACAATATAGGCTTATCATTTATAATTCTATTTGCAAGAGACCAATACTCTCCATTAACTGGTATAATTCCAAAAGGTATTCTTGTTTTACCATATGTAATATATGGTCTTATAATAGTAAATATAATTCCATATTTTTTGTAGTTATCCCGCAAGAACTGTTCACATTTAACTTTATTACTTCCATAGTCCCAATATTCATTTCCTAGTTTTGTATTCTCAGTAATAACCTCATCTTCAAAACTATATGCAACAGATGAAGAAACAAAGAAATACTGTTTACATTTTGTAGCCAAATAATCAAGTTTATACTTCAGTCCTTTAACATCAAACGACAAAAAATCAAATATTGCATCATAATTATTATCCAGCCCATCTACTACACCATCTAATTTGTTAACATCACCGTGAATAATATTCACTCCTCTTGGTAATCTATAATCCCTAATACCTCTTGTAATACAGGTTATATCATATGATCTACGCAATCCTTCATTTAACACATCTAAGCTTAATATCCCCGAACCGCCTAAAATAAGTATTTTTGTCATTTTTTAATCTCCTATTGCCGATCTTATTTTACTACATACTTTTCTTAAAAAACTATTTTGAGGATTTTTCCCCATAACACCAAATGCCAATACCGGATAAATATACAATAATTTATAAAAAATATTTCTTCCCTTCTTTGTGGTTGTAGAATTATTATAATTTGAGTTATATTTTAAAACGTTGCTATATTCAAATCTTTCTACTATTCCCATTTCTTTTAAAATTCCTATTAATTCATCACTTTTATTTGAATGGCAAATTACCATTGAAAGACCTTTATTATCATCTAACTCTGATATATAATTTTCACAGCCCCAACAATCAGCTATTGTTATATCCGCTATCTTACTTTCACTTTTAAAGCAACAATCAAAGCATGATTTTCTTATAGAATATCCTTTAAACATACATTGCATATATGTATTATCAAACCCTGGAATCGAAATACTTGTACCATTATTTTTTTCCAATAAAAAGCTGAATTTGTGCCACCCCAAACTTTTGTCCTTAAAATTAATCTTTTTTTATTTCAGAGCGTTTATAATATGTATCCAAATATTTATCCCAAGCCAACGGAGAAGGTATTCCCATACATATCAAATCAACACAATATAAAAAACTATAATTTTTTCCTAAATAAGCACGTAATCCCTCAACTTGACAAGTTGTGCCAAAAAAAAATAACTTTTTTTCTTGTTCAAGCTTATCTTTGATTTCAAGATATATATCATTTATTCTACTTTGTACATATTTAGAACCTGCCAATTCAATCACTTCACTTGTTGAGGTAGCCGATTTATGAATAACATTATAGCTTCCATCAAATGAAGCACCATATACAATGCCATCGTGTTCAATAAAATAAGTTGCAAGAGATAGAAATACAGCTCCTGAAGAGCATATTCTTCTAAATTCATCATTATTTGATTTAAAGGCATACGCAGTTTTTTTGTCCACAATATTCCTATGATTTTTGTCATAATTAATAACCGGGCATATATTAATGCACATTTTACAATTAACACATTTATTTGAATTAACTTGAGGCATAAAAAGCCCTCATAATTCTGTACCATATCTATACATTTAGTAGGACAGACCGAAGCACATCCTTCACATCCCGTACATCTATCTTTTATTATAGAATCTATCATTATAAAAGCCTCCTAATAATAAAATTATTATCTAAAAATATTTAAAATTCTATTAAACTTTCTTTTTTGTAATTCTATCAATTAAATCTAACATCTGTTTAAAATAGATATTTTTTCTAAATATAATAAAAAGTAAAACATTCGAGATAATCACACATAACAAGGCATTAATAACTAACTTCCAAAAATCACCTATTTTAGATGTAATAAAATTGCAAATAACAAAACAAACAACAGAAATTATACATGCACAAAAAAAGTAAACTATCATATCAACAGTATATTTTCGCCAATCTCTTTTAAATACATATTTAAAAACATTGCTTATCATCCAAGGTATTGCTACCACTATATAACTAATAAGTGTTGACAAGATAATAGCATATATTCCCCACCATCTAACTAATATTAAATTCAACGTTAAATTCACTAAAGCCGCAACAAGCGGTCTGAATCTATCTTGATGCCATATTCCAGCTGCATCTTTATACATTCCAATTATCTGTTGCATTATTACAAAGTAAAAATAAACACATAACATTGCAACAACTAAAGTATCAAATGTATATTTCTTTCCTACCCACAAAATGATAAAAGGTTGGTAAAGACATCCAAAACAACTCATACATATTGTTACTATCCAATTAATTAGAAAAGTAATTATTCTGAAATCATTATAATTCTTATCAATGGTTTCTGTAATCATACTATTTCCTATACCAGCTAAACATGAGCTAAAAATTATGGTTAATATTCCCATAACAGAAGACATTATAAAATAATAATTCTGATACATTGCTAATATAGTCAAACCCAAAAAAGCTGAAATAACTACTGTGTCTGCAGAATTAACAATTGTAGCTCCCAATTTTGCTGTAAATAAATCTTTAATTCGTTGATTAATACTTTTCACAATTTTTGGTGCTAGTTTTCCTTTAGCTCTATATTCTGGATACATTTTATTTGCTAAAAAAGCAACAATTAAGTTGTTCAATATTTGTGTAACTAGCATTACAATGACATAATAATAATAATTATGAAAACACCATAATACAAAAAGCTGCAGCACATACTGAATTGTTGTAGTAAAAAAAGTAACTTTACTTACAATGTCAGTTCTTTGATGTGCTTGTAGTAATGAATTTTTATATGCAAAAAGCCAATATGTCAAAACTGTCGCAGCAAGATTAAATAAATATAAAATATAAATATTAATATTATTTGGGACTTCACCACTAATTAGTTTTGGTATAAACGGAGTCAGCAATAAACCTATAACTGCAATTACTAATCCTACAAACCTATAATACAACTTATAAAGATTTAATAATGCACAAATAGTAGATGTGTCTTTATCAACAATAGGCTTATACATACTATACACCATTGCAGATCCTACACCTAACTCAGCTAAATTTAATACCTGTAAAATTGAAGTAAATAGGCTATTTAATCCTAAATATTCTACACTCATTAAGTATATCATTGCTGTTCTCATCAAGAACGGCACAATAATTTGATATAGTCTTAAACCCATACCAAATATTATATTTCGCATAGCATTTTTCGTTTTGTTCATATCTATTTTTACCTATATTATTATATCTATTTTTAATAAATTGTATTTTATAACAAAATATCTTTTTAAAATATTAGTTGTCTCATAAGATTCTTTTTTCATTTTCTCATGAACTGAAATCAAATATTTTTTATATTCATCATAGTTATCAGTTAAAATCGAAAATTTCTTTTTTAATTCCTCATCTGAAAGTTTGTCCAAAGAAATACAATACCTATCTAATTCCATTTTTTTCATAAACCCTTGCATTTTTTGTTCATATGAAATAGAAATAAATGGCGTCCCCATTTTTGCTGAGAAAATATTACTATGATATCTCATTCCAATAACAGCATACATACATCCAATAACATATTGTTGAAAATATGTATCATATTTTTTCGTCATCAGAACAAATAACAAAATAATTTTCCTCGTCAAAACAATACTCTTTCATTAAATTATAATCATTTCCTAATCCATACAATTGCGGAATAAAAACAATTCCGTAACCATTTTGTACAAAATTCTTTAATACATTTGTGAAAGTTTCTTTAATTTTTATCTTAATTTCATTATTTGAATATTTAGGATGCCAACTCAAATCTGTGATTGTTACACCGATACATTTTTGTGGTTTTTATAAAACTACATAATTCTTTATATTTATCTAGTTTAACTTTATTCGATGTCAAATCTATATCATGCTGCAACGCAGAATCCAATGTTAATATTGGTTTTTTCTCTGGGACAAAATTATTGACATAACTATATGAAATGGGATCTCTTACAACAATAGCTGTTGCTTTACAGAGTATCTTTTTTCTCCACTTATTTCTCTTTTCAACCTTAAAAGGACCCATAGATGGAGCATAAAACATATATTTCTTATTCATAGATATTATTAAATCAAATATCGATAGATATGATGGTTCATCATCATAATATAAATCTCCAATACTTGGTCCTCCAGGCGCATGCACTACTATATCAGAATCTTTTATCTCATTTACAAGTATTCTTTCATTATGTGATAATGCCAACGTCCCTTTCGTAATAAGTGCTATATTATGTGCAATTTTTGATTTAAAAGATCCAGGACAAAATTGGCGTATCATCTTGACGTTACTAGGCATATTAGGATATCGTGTTCCAATCCCTCGTATTGCTAGTGTAATGCTCAAATTTGTATATAATTTATTTAATTCATCTACCATTGCATGAATAGCGGCTTCATCTCCTCTATTATCACAATGACAATTGATAACTAATATCTTCATTATATTATTATCCTCCCTACAATCTATAATCCAATCTTTTTTATCCACATATCAATTGACAATGAGTGATAGCTATTTATTACATATTCTTTAGCCATAAAATTATCTGGTATATTGATATTATCCCTATCCACGATTATCATATTATCTGAATAAACAGGATAATATTTCATATATTTATTAACTGTAATAACCTTTGTTTCTGTCAATAACGCATCAAATGCCCGTGTAGTTGGACCTTTTGACATATCTGTGGAACATCTAAAATTGCTTTGGATTCTCTCATAATACTAATATATTGTTTATTTGTAAGTGGTGAATTATGGCAAAATCTTCCTCCAACATTTTTTTTATCATATAAATAAATAAATAATCTATAAATCGACGAATATCTTTCGTACAAATCATCAGCAATTTTTCTTCTATCATCATTTAAAGAGCCAATAAATACAATATCATATTTGTCTTCTTTACTATGCCCTACACCCGATTCTTGAACAAAAACAGGTAGGTAATTCCACTTATTTTTTTTACATTCAATTATGTTATATGAATAAACTTCATCAAAATATCTAATATGATTTTTTTTTAATCAAATTACTAACATCGTCCCATGCATAATATATATATCTTGCATTCGGATTTAACATTCTTACCTTTTTATAAAACTCATCTGATAAATAAGGTCCATTAATACAAAAAACAACTGAGAAATAATTCTTTTCAAGACATATTTTGCCAAGTTCGTTTTCTAAGAAAAACGCTTCTGCCTTCTCCAAGTCATAATTAAAATACTTTCTAAATAAATGTCTAATCCCCCATCGAATTTTATTACATTTATAAAACTTATCTAATATTTCCCGGTCAAATTCATCACTGTCCAACCAGCAAACCTCATATTTTCTATTCAAGTTTTCTTTAAGGCTCTTCTCATAATCCATAAATCTAGGCATTAACAATAAAAGTCTATCCATCTTAAACCTCTCATATGATATTATTTATCTGTGTGATACTACTTCATTTGTAGTTAAATTAACCACCACTTTAGGAAGTTTATCATCCTCCGGAATTCCATCTCTTTTTGATGAATAACCATATTTGTCATCATCATATGACAGAGCAAATTTATCCAAATAATATGCCTCTAATTCAAATGCAATCCCATTATCACAAGCATCATACATTAGAGCATTATTCTTCAATTCTTTTATTAAAAAAGGTTTTCTTCCGTAATGTGATATAAAACACTCTTATGAACATTCTTTTTTAGAAACATCAATGCCGATACGGACAAATCCTTAATTAATTTGCAAAATAAAAGGCACTCATCAACACTAATAAAATCACGACTCAATGAATCCAATAAATATGCCATACACTTTCCCTTTTCAGGATACTCATACGATTCCAAATATTTTAACAGCATAAATCCTGAATCCGCACCATAATTACTTTCAGCCAATTTTTTCCCAACTTTTCTCTTTATAGTACCTTTCTTATCCAAGCCATTCAACATGCACTCAATATTCTTATAAAATAAAATATCAGGAATTGATTTTCCAATTTTTTGTGACTCCACTAATACATCAAGTGGATTAATATCTCCTGAAAGAACACCAATCATAGTATCTCTCATTAAGTCACTAATGTCTTCTTTTAATTCTATATTGCACATTTTAAAATTACCTCGTCATTAACCAATGATGTAAGGATAACCATTTGATTATTAATTAATAACACATAAAATTTTCTATTTAATCATCATAAATCTTTATATAAACTAAAACTATTCCCTAATCATCCTCTTACAATATAAACTCTTATAGAAAATCATCATCCTAGAAATTACGGCTCAAAATTTATTACTTATGTGTTATTCTATATATACAATCATAGAAAAAGGACATGCCTAAAATTAGAAAATAAGCAACTCTCCTTTTTCTGCTAATCAAATCACATTTTATCCATATATATTTTTTTCTTTTAATAGTTTTTTTGTTTTTAAAGCAAAACTATTATTGGAATTGTTTGTTCCTTTCAACATATTATTATAATTATAAATTAATTGCTTAAATAAAAAAGCATACATATACTGCTTACATGATTCTGAATAATTTGATGCTTCATATAATTCAATTGATTGACTTGTTATCGCTACAAAATCATCGTTCGTTATCTTTTTTCTCTTTCCCATAATCCCGTCATCTCTAACGGTATATACATATCTTCCATCCATTGAAAACACTACTTTTTCAGACATCAACAATAATCTTGGAGTATTTTCATAATCTTCATAAATCAAGTCCTTAAGAAATTTACATTTTAAAGCAATATCTCTTTTAATTAGCTTAGCCCATGCCTGCCATAAACCATTTTCAAATATAATTTTGTTTGCTCTTTCTGCATTTTCTACCATAACATTGCCACTTAATCTAAATGATTTAAAATCTTCATTTTGGGATAATCTATATGTAGATATAGCAATATCAGCATCATATTTTACAATCAAGGTCATTAATATTTCAATCATATCATTTTCAATATAATCATCACTATCAACATATATAACGTATTCTCCACATGATGACTCTAATCCTCTATTTCTAGCCTCTGATAGTCCCATATTTTTTTGATGAATTACCTTAATTCTTTGATCTTTTTTTCTCCATTCATCACATTTCTGTGGACATTTATCAATTCCACCATCATCTACTAAAATAATTTCAATGTCTTTATACGTTTGATTACATACGCTTTCTACACATCTGTCTAAATATTTTTCAACTTTATAAACTGGAATAATTACACTAACCATCAGCTTCTTCGCTCCATCTATATTTTTCAAATAACTTATTTTGTGTGATCAGTTATACGACACTTTTCTATAAAATTTTCATAATTTTCAAAATATGGATTGTTATTTTTAAAATTATTTATAACAATATTATTGTCACATATATCACCTAGTTCATTTTTAAATACGTTATCTAAGTTATCAATTCTATTTTCAAAAACATAAAAATGCTCTTTTAAATATCTTTTAGGTATGTCCATTTTATAATTTAGATAATATAGCTGTGCAAATTTAATACTTTCATTAACAAATTTTTCTTTTCTCTTTTTCGAAATTCATCTAACGTACAAATTATCTTAGCAGGATTACCAGCTATTACACAATCATCTGGATACTCACCTGAAACAACAGAATTTGCACCAATAATTACATTATTACCGATCTGAGTTCCACATAGTATTATACTATTCATACCTACAAAACAATTATTGCCTATTCTTGTTTCTTTAATATTTCCGAGTATGTCACCATATTTATTTTTTAAGACAATCCAGCTATAGTCGTGAGATAAAACAACTACTCCTGATGTAATAACACAATTGTCTCCAATCGTAATCATCCATGGCTTTTGATCATCAATCCAGGTATCTTTAGCTGAAATAAAATATGTTCCTATACCAATTGACATGCCTTTATTCTTCAAATATTTAATATAACTATCTGAATTTGCTCTAAATGAATATATCACTCTATTTTTTATATATTTTAATAACTTCATACTTTTCCTTATTTAATAATTATATTTTGTTTTAAGGGCATAGGTTACCGGAATCATTATAGCCAAAATTTGACAAATGAAGTAAATTTCAACATTATCAGTCAAGTACAATGTAAACATATAAATTATTATTTCAAAATATAAAATAACACTTTTTTTTCACTATAATGTTTCTTATATACATTTTTTAAATATACTAAATAATAAGCTAACCATCCGCCAAAAAGAATGAATCCATTTTCAACATACATTTTAATTATATCACTATGGACTCCACCTACATGTAAATAAGACAATTCCGTATTTAATAATTGTGTAACAACATTCCTTCCAATTCAAGAAATGATGGTTTAAATTGTGCATAATCCATTATTGCCCTATAATAATAATCTCGTCCCATCACATTTATTCCCATGCTTTGTATAAAATCATAAAAACATCTCCATCTGTCATAATATAAATGTAAAAATAACAGAATAATACTCCCAAAATGCCCAAAATAAAACAAATCCTATTTTGTACCTTATTATTAAACAATTTTATCAAAAGATTAAATATTATTATCAAAACAAGAGCGATGACAGAAATTCTTTTTAGTCCTAGAATCATAATTAAAAAAAAAAACAAACATAATTATAGCAATATTTTTTTTGTTAATTTTTCTTTTGAAAAAATATAATAAACCATTACATATCCTATAGCCAAAACTAAGTCATGCAATTCAAAATAATTCATTGATAAACCACCAGTTGTATCAAAAGGATCAATTAATCCTTGCCGAATTGCATGAATTATTATCATTGGTCCCTTTATGACCAAACTTACCGATACAGATAATAACCAAGATAAAAGCAAAGAAACCACAGTATAATATAATGCATTAATTCCTAGTAAGTATATCGCAAAAAAATAGCAAGTACAGTTGGTACATACACCGTGAGATTTGTCGTAAAGTATTTCTTATCTACTATACCAAAAACACATTAATATTATTGTATAGCCATGTATAACTATATGCGGTAATAAATAGAGTTTCAAAAATCTTGGAAAATCATCTTTATACACTCCTCGAAACTTGAATCCATTAATATCCAATTTCCATATTCCTAAAAAAATCCATAACAGACCTATAATAATTTGTAATCCATAACCCATCTCATAATCAGCATACTGTGTTGTAAATGCAATGGTCATAGATATAACATATAAAATAACCATTGATTTTTTGCTATCATATTTCATTTCTAATTTCTCCATAAATATAACTCTATTTTTTTCTAAACGATATTAAAATCTGCAAAGATAAAATTAATAATGTATAATTTAAAATAGATTGCTTTTATATTATTTTTAAAAAACTAAACAGAAACAAACATAATACCATTTTTTTATCAATTAAAGTCAAAAACAGTCTCTGTTTAAATCCCAAAAAATTCGTGGGATAATGACCAATTACATCGCAAACTGTTTCATCTCTGCATATCTTTCCAATATTAGACAAATTAGTTTTAAATGGCATATCTTTTAAATGACCATTTTCTTGTTTAATAGACATTTTAATATAAATAAAAAACATTCTTTTTAGTCTTAATTCAGTGTCATTATCATATCCTAAATCCATTAATTTCTTATGCATCTCTAAGTAAAAAATACTTGCTTGCCTCAAATCTATCTTTTCTATAGCTTGTACTTAATGATCCTAAATTCACTCTATAATTATATCCAGCTTTATCAATAGTACATGCTCCATTTGCATACTGCATATAATCGATATTAAAAACCAAATCCTCCGAAATCAATTCTCTTTCAGACGGAAATCTTAAGTTGTGTTCAAAAATAGGTTTTGTGTTATAAAGTGCCCCCCCACACACACATTTCTATACTGTCATGTTTAGTCGATGAACTTCCAATCATCCTTGGAAGCATTTCTTTTTCGCTTTTTCACCTTGAAATAATTCATTATCATATATTCTGTTTGATACAATTTTTCCAGAATCAATAACTCTTTTAAATCCGCCCTTACACATATCGACATCTTTATTTCTTAACTCATTATATAGTGTAGCAATACAATCCGGCTCTAAATAATCATCTGAATCGACAAAAGTAACATATTCGCCTTTAATATGCTCAAATCCAGTATTTCTCGCCATGCCAAGACCGGCATTTTCTTTATGTACTACCTTAAAATTATCATATTTTTCAGAATATTCATCACATATTTTTCCACTACTATCTTTTGAACCATCGTCCACCATAATGACTTCTAATTCATTATAAGTTTGATTTATAAGACTATCTAAACATTGTCTCAAATATCTTTCTACGTTATATACTGGAACAATAACACTAATTAACATATCTTTCTCCTAATTTACATATCTTTCTAGCTGGGACTCCACCCCAAATCTCACAATTTGGAATATCTTGTCTAACAACAGCTCCTGCAGCCACTATTGCACCATCACCTATAGTCACTCCTTTTAATATTGTTATATTTGCGCCAATCCAAACATTATTTCCTATATGAATAGGCTTACTATTCAACCCTGCAACAACTCCTGTATCACCTATATTATGATCATGATCAACAATAACTATATTATTTGCTAAATTACAATTATCGCCAATTGTAATCTCATTTGCACAGGTGATCGAACAATTATGATTCATAAAAACTTTATCACCTATACTACATTTTGCATTTTCTATAATCTTGATATAGCATGGTCCTGTGGTCATCAAAAAACACCCATTTTTAACTTACTATTCTTTTGTAATTGTATTTCTAATTTACCTCTAATAGCGTTTATAGGCTTTATTTTGATGTTTTTCCCAAATTTAATCTTTAACACTTATTAATAAAGTAAGTTCTTTATTAATAAGTGCATTTTTAAAATCATTAATAACATATCTTAATGAAAAATTGGTGGTGCACCTACTTGATATCTCAAGTCGTGATTTCTCTGTCTTATGCATTTGGCAGGTACACCTCCCCATATTTCATAAGGTGGTATATCCTTTGTAACAACAGCTCCCGCAGCTACTACTGCACCATCACCTATAGTCACTCCTTGAAGAATAGTCGCTCCTGTACCTATCCAACAATGATGTCCTATAGTAATAGGTCTAAAATCTGCTGTAAAATCAGGGTCATCTATATCATGGCTTCCTGTAATCATTTTCACATGACTGGAAATATTAGTATCATGCTCTACCGTAATTCCTCCCTTGCATCTAATTCAGCAAACCAGCCAACAGAAACACCCTCAGCAAGCTTTAATGCTTTAGGTAACAATACTTCCACGCGTCTACATAAAAAGTGTTTTTACCAATTTGTGCACCTAAAATTTGATATGCCCATTTTCTCATATGACGACTAGGTACTTTATTCCAAATAGCATTAACAAATAATGTTACTGTATAATATAAACATTTAATCGCTTTAGGCATATCATTGCCTAAACTTTTATTATGTAAATTATCCATTACAATTCCTCATAAAATCGACTATATTTTTTTCCGCAAGTTGTACAAATGAAAACTCTTGAACATAACGTTCTTTTGCATTCATTTCCATTTGTTCTCTTTTTTCATCATTCTCTATTACTTTACACACAGCCTCTGCTATTTGTTCTGAACTCTTAGGATCAATTAAATATCCATCCACTCCATCTCTGACAATTTCTGGTGTCCCATCTACTCTTGTTGCAACTATCGTCCTACCTACCGAATATGCTTCAATCGGTGTCAATGGCAATCCCTCCCACAATGAACTCAAAACAATTAAGTCAAGTTGTGACATTAAATTTTGAACATCTTTTCTATATCCTAAGAATTTAATATATTCTTCAATTCCTAACTTTTTACTAAACTAAATAATTTTTGTTCATCCTCACCGTTACCAGCGATTACAAATCTCGTTTGAGGATATTTTTTAGAATCTTAGGAACAGATTCAATAAAATACTCCATTCCTTTTTGTTCAGATAATCTACCTATATTGCCAACAACAAAATTTCCATCATCATGAAGCTTCCTTATATATTTATCTTCTATATAATCTCCATCAAATGGCTTTACCGCATTATGAATTACAGACACCTGTTTTTCAGGGATTCTAAAATAATCCACAAGGTTTTTCTTCACCATCTTGCCAACAGCTATAACTTTTGTGTTCCTATACGCAAATCTCGTCAACAATTTCTTATCAAAGAATGTATTATGTGCATTAGCAATTTTTATGATTGAACTGCCAAATAAAATTTCTGTGTAGAATGCAGCCATTCTGTGATGTGAATGTATTACTGTTATTTGCTCCTTTTCTACGATTTGTTTTACTGTTCTACAAATTTTTAATATATCTTTCTTAGATGATATATCCGGAATTTGATAATGCCTAATTCCCATTTCTGTGAGCTTTTCAACATTTACACCGCCACATGAACAAACAACTATCTTATTAACTTTTGGTTTAAACACTTCACATAATTGTAAAACAACGTTTTCTGTTCCACCCAGCATCATTGTTCGAGTAAAGAACAAAATGTTTTGTTTGCCTAAATCCATAATCAGTCCTTTCGATATGTAAATATCAATCTCAATATCTTCACATCATCAACAAAATATCTTTTAAACATTCTCTTTGGTTCCTGCAAAAATCTATAAAACCATTCAAGTCCATGATCACTCATCCATCGTGGCGCTCTTTTGATATTTCCAGCCAAAAAAAAATCAACTGTAGCACCAGCACATACTGAAACGGCAGCATCATATTTCATATAATTCTCATATATCCACTTTTCTTGTTTTGGACATCCTAAACATCCTATTAACAAATCCGGATGCGCATCACTAATCATCTGATTTATTTTATCTAATTCAGATTCATCATTCTCAAATCCTAATGGTGGTGCATATGTTCCAACTATTCTGATGCCAGGAAGTTTCTGTTCAAGCTTCTTCTTTGCCTGTTCTGCAACTCCATTTTTACCACCTATAATAAAAATAGAATAATTTTTATCTGCTGCTCTTTTGCACAACTGAGGTACAAGGTCAGATCCCGAAACTTTTTCTTTTATCTGACATTTGTGTAACTTTGAAATCCATATCAGAGGTTTTCCATCAACCAATACCATATCAGCTTCATTAGTTATACTTCTAAGATAATCATCACTTTCCATCTTCATGACAACATCCACATTGATTGCTACAATATGATTTTTTTTTCTTTTATGAATTAGTTCATCGATTTCATCTAATGTTTCATCTAATGTGACATTATTTACATATGTATTAAGTAGTCTTTGTTTCTCTAGCATTTTAATTATTATCTCCAAAGAATCTTTCTTCGAGCATAAGACACAGGCAATGATATATTGGCAAATGATACTCCTGTATTATATGTCCTTGTCTCAGGTGCTTTTATTGTCACATCTGCTATCTGTGACAATTTGCTATCCTTAGCACCAGTAAGAGCTACAACTTTCATTCCTTTCGCTTTTGCAACTACTGCAGCATATAAAATATTTTTGCTGTTACCGGATGTGGAAATTCCCAGGAAAACATCTCCTTCCTTTCCATATCCATTTACCTGCTGTGCAAAACAAAGCAATGGTTCACAATCATTCATATATGCAGTTGTAAGTGCGACATGTCCATCAAGTGCAATTGTTGGGAGCGCCATCTGTAAATTTTCTCCAAGTACCTTGCCAAGTTCATCATTTACAGACATTAATCTTTCTTTATATTCTGATGAAAGATTTCTGGGATTTTCAAATCTCTTCATCAGCTCACCAACTATGTGTTCAGAATCTGCTGCCGAGCCACCATTTCCTGCAACTAAAAGCTTATTTCCCTTTGCATAACTCTCTGCAAAAATTAAATAGGCTTTTCGATTTCTTTTTTGCATTTATCTATTTGCGGATGTCTTTCGATTAATACATCAATCTGTTTCTGAATATTCTCTTCCAACACTTTACTTCACCTTTTACATTTACTAAATTTCTTCATATTCTTCCGGACTATAATGAATCACCCTTGTGCCACCATCTTCAAATTTAAAAGGAATATACATAAGGTCTTTCATTGCTTCTTTCACAGCTTCATGTTTTTCCGGCTGAACATAAAATACTAAGAAGCCTCCTCCACCAGCCCCAAGGAGCTTTCCTCCAAGTGCACCGGCTTTCATGCCTCTTTCATATAACTCATCTATACTTCCTGTACTTACGGCTCCACCTGTTCCTTTCTTCAATTTCCATGTAGTGTCAAGAAGATGACCGAACTCATCTAAATTTCTATTCTTGTCCGTAAGAACTGCCTCTGCTTCATCTACCAGACTATACATTTTTTTAAGTCTTACACTTTTGTCTTCTGAACTGCTTGCTTTATTTGCTTTCTGCACATCCGAAGAAAAACGTGTGAACCCTGTAAAGAACATCAATAAGTTATCATTTAACATTTTTTTTCTTTCCGGAGATATTATTACAGGAAGCACCTCATATCCATCTGAATTGAAATTAATTCTGTTAAAGCCTCCGAAGGAAGCTGCTATCTGATCCTGCCATCCTCCTGATTCATTACACAAAACACGTTCAAGATAAATTGCCTCATCTGCCAGTTTCTTTTTATCTGCATATTTGCCTTTAAGAGCATAAAACGCATTAAGCATTCCTACTGCAAAAGATGAGCTGGTTCCCAACCCTGAACGAGCCGGAAGATCGGCTTCATATGTAAGTCTTATCTCTCTCATATCAAGCATCTTCATTGCTTCTCGAATTGCCGGATGTTGAATATCATTTATATCAGTTACTCTCTCTATTTTTGAATAAGAAAGTTCTGTTGAATAATCAAAAAACCTTGGGAGATGTCTTACATTTACATAACAGTATTTATCAAATGTAGTCGAAAGAACTGCACCTTCATTTTCCCTGAAATATTCCTCCATATCTGTTCCGCCACCAAAAATGACATGCGAAATGGGGTCTTAGTTATAATCATGTAATACTCCCTTAACAGCGTCTAATAGTCCGCCTTCATTTATTTTTATACCTGTACAGCCTGCCGCCTCACCGGCCTGAACATCCGAATCAGAATCCCCTATCATGTAGCTGGCATTTAAATCAATGTTCAACTCTTCTGCTGCCTTTAGCAGCATTCCCGGCTTTGGCTTTCTGCAATCACAATCTATTTTCAATTCAGGTATCTCACCTTCATAACCTTTATGTGGATGATGCGGGCAAAAATATAACCCATCAATATATGCCCCCTCTTTTCCAAGTAGAGTTTCCATTTTACAATGAATGTTATCCAACTCTTCAAATGTAACTTCTCCCCTTGCTATAACAGGCTGATTTGTGACTACTATAGCTAAATAACCACTAGTGTTGATCATTCTTATAGCTTCTGAAACTCCTGGTAGTAATTCAAATTCATCTATATTTCTTAAAAAACCTACATACTTATTAATAGTTCCATCTCTATCTAAAAAGATTGCCTTTTGTTTATTACTAAGATTCTTTGCTGAAACAACACCTTTTTTAAAATCTTCACACACCGAATAATACCTATCCGGTGTTCCCATATCCTTTACATATTCAGGCGAATCATAGCAAAACATTTTTCCTGTAGAGCACAATGGTTTAAGAATCTGACGGTCTAAATCTACTTTTACAATCTTCCCGTCTTTTTCCTTACCAATTGAACTTTTATCAATCCCACTCATCTCCAATGTTTTAGGAGAAATTACATGAAGACCAGCATTTACCCTGTTTTTGTAATACTTTGGTCTGGATTCTTCTTTTGTAAGCCATTGCTTTACTTCACCACTCTTATCAGCAATAATTAATCCACTATCATATGGATGAGAATTTGGATGTGTAAACAATGTAACCAATGCACCTTTTCGTCTGTGATATTTCACCATTCTGTTAAAATCCACATCAAATATAGCATCCGCGTTTAAAAGCAGAAAATCTTCTTTTAAATCCAGAAAAAACAAAGCACCTGCATTCCCTAAAGGCTTGTCTTCCACAAAATAATTGATTTTCACTCCAAGTCTTGATCCATCTCCAAAATAGTCCTTTATTTTATCAGCCATATACCCTACTGTCAGGATTATCTCTGTGAACCCCTGTTCTCTGAGCGAAATAATTTCTCGCTCTAAGACAGGCATATTTTGTATTGGAATTAGTGGTTTTGGAACATCAGGGAATAATTCAGAAATCCTTGTTCCTCTGCCTCCGGCCATTAATACAACTTTCATATGTTAATATTTCTCCTTGTAGAAACTACACTGCTCCATCGTTTTTCAAAACTCCTACAAACGTCTTGAATATTATCTTCACATCCCCCTTTACACTCCACTCCCCAATATACTGGGTATCCAGCTTCACAACTTCCTCGAAATCCGTGATATTGCTTCTGCCGCTTACCTGCCACAGTCCGGTCAGTCCCGGTCTGAATGACATTCTGGCTCTGTGATGTGGTTCATACTTCTCCCACTCATCGAGTGTCGGTGGTCTTGTGCCCACAAGGCTCATATCTCCCACTAGTATATTGAAGAATTGTGGGAATTCATCCAGGCTTGTTTTCCTGATAAACTGCCCAATTCCGGTTTTCTTCTTTCCGTTTGGCAGCACCTTATTGCCTATGATTCTCGGGTCGAAGTCCATCTTGAACATCATTCCGTCACCCACTTTATTCTGTGCCGCAAGCTCCTTCTTTCGCTCCTCGGCATCCATGTACATGCTGCGGAATTTGTACATCTTGAATTTTCTTCCGTTTCTGCCGACTCTCTCCTGCGCGAAAAATATAGGTCCAGGCGATGCTATGTATATCATAGGACCCACAAATATCATTATGATAAGCGTGAACAGGCAGCCCACCAATCCTCCGACTATATCCATGCCTCTCTTTACCAGAAGCGCGCTGGTGTTGGCATAGTTCACGCTTGATGTGACTACGGTATAGTCGCCTATCTTTTCTATCTGCTTGTAGCCTCCCTGGGCTGTGCCATTTTTGGTTATTCCTGTATGTACCGCTATTCCCATCTCAAGGAATATATCTGCCATCCGCTCTGGATATTCATCCTCGCTACAAGGCGGGATGAGCACCTCATCCACCCACTCATCACACGCCTAGTCCACTATACCATCGTGGTTTGCAACTATAGGTATGCCACATATAGTCATACCCTTCATGTCTGTATCCAGTGAAGCTGCTACTATCTTTGTATAGCCTATACAGCTTTTCTCCACTGTGCACAGTGTATCACGAAGCATGGCATCAGGTGCTATGACAAACAGCGATTTTCTTGATGCTCCAAAGCCCTTTTTCTTAAGGAAGCTCTTGAGCGCTAGTCTTGCTACATATGTTATTGTCACATAGATTGGAAACATGATATAAAATGATAATCGCGAGTATATATCAGCCATCTGTGTGGTGAACAGAAATAGCGCTGTCACCAGAAATACAAGCACTGCGTGCTTGCAGGTGGATATGAATTCATCCAGATATCCGCGTTTTAGGACGTTCTTGAATGAATCTGCCATTATCTCCACAAAGAAATCTATCAGAAGAAATGCTACACCCAGTATACGGTAGTCCTTGTCCACATATGGGTTATTAAAGCCGAAGCGTATCACATATGAAATAAAAAATGCTATAACAATGCATGCGATATCTATAAGCATAAAATCTATATGCTTTGTCCATCCTCTGCCTTTCTTTCTGTACATTCTTTCCAAATTCTCCTTGTGGTATCTTTTATTTTCCTTTATACCTGTTCTAGGGAGGTACCTTTGTACCCCCCCGAATTATTTTTGCCTATTCTGTTTTACGTATGTTTTATTCGGTTATTTGTATCTTTTTCTGTATCTAATCAGGGTTTTCAATAATATATTTTCACCCATTTTTAATTCTTTGTCAATGAATATTAGGTTTTCTTTACAATTTTCGACACATTCGCTAATCGCTATGGTATTGTAGCGCGCATTATTATACATTATTATATGCCATACTGCTTATTTTTCCTCAAACAGCCTCTGCTTTCTCTCTATCATCTCATTGATCCTTGTGATATACTGCGCTACATCCTTGACATTCTCGCATCTGTCGATGCGGTGTGTGCCATCCGGATTCGGTACGGGCCAGACACGCTTGGTGCTTGCTCCAGCTCCGCAGGCTACAATAGTCTGTTTTTCCTCCATGATCAGTATATTGTATACGCCGGCCTTGCCCTTTGCCGCATAGCCCACGTTTTCCATGTTGCCTGCCATGCCCTTCTGCCTGTAGAGGTAGTATGGCTCAAGCCCCATCTGCTTACAGTATGCTGCGCAGAGATCCATATGCTCCTGAGTGTTGACCATCTGCATATCGCTGTAGCGGTCCTTGAAGATGGTGAGTCTTGCAGCTCGCTTTACTGCGAGTGAATGAATGGTGACGTTGTCAGGTGCCAGCTCCTTCACCAGCTCCATTGTGTGCCTTACATCATCGAGCGTCTCCTCGGGAAGGCCCATGATGAGGTCCATGTTTATGTTGTCAAAGCCCAGCTCACGCGCGAGCTTGAAGCTTTGTATCGTATCGTCTACTGTGTGGTGTCTTCCTATGATATCGAGTGTCTGCTGCTTCATGGTCTGTGGATTTACTGATATACGGCTGATGCCGTTTTTCTTCAGTGCCATAAGCTTTTCTCTCGTGATGGAGTCCGGTCTGCCTGCCTCCACGGTAAATTCCAGGCAGTCCTTTAAATCAAAGCTGCATTTGATTTTTCTGATAAGCCTGTCAAGCTGGGCAGGGCTTAATGTGGTCGGTGTGCCGCCTCCTATGTAGATGGAGTTTAGCTTCTTGTGGTAGAATTTCTGTGCCGTGTAGTCTATCTCCTTCTCGAGTGCATCGAGGTAATCGTCCACACGGTTTTTCCACACACCCAGCGGGTATGAGGTAAACGAGCATTACGCACAGGTGCTCGGGCAGAATGGTATGCCTATGTACAGGCTATAGCCGTTGTCATAGTCCACCTTATCGAGCAGTGCCTTCTCACGCTTTGCTATACCTATTGAGAGGTCGATTTTCTCATCGCTTGCGAGGTAGGTTTCCTTCAGATAGTCGTAGGTTTCCTTATCGTTCATGCCGTCCTCTATGCATTTCATGGCTATCTTGGTCGGTCTGATGCCTGAAAGTGTGCCCCACGGAAGGCTCTTTCCTGTGCCCTTTTCTATCATGGAATACAGGGCGAGCTTGAGGCGGTTTTGGTTTCCTTGCGGTCTGTGCCGTCCACGGATATTTTTGTGCAGATACTTTTTCCGGCTGTTTTAATGTCACTTTCGTCGGCTTGCTGCATCTCATCTGTCATGGAATTATTTCCGCCGGCTCTATTCAGCGTCCACTCCACTGCAATTTCATCGCCCACATAGTCTATCTTAAATACCTGTGATGCATCCGCAAATTCTTTTACGCCATCATCTGTCATCTCGTGGTGTGTGCAGGCCAGGTTTTTCCCCTCCACCTCATCAGGTGGGCAGCTATAGTACATCTGCACATCCTCCTGCGGGAAGAACTCCTTGAGCAGTGAGTGCACATCATATTCAAAATCCGGTTTATTAAATACTACTACTATCATAAGTAAGGGTTATACATCCTCTCGTTTTCTATGGTTGTTGTGTCGTTGTGGTACTGGGTACACCTCTGTATGCTCAGGCAGTGTCATGATTTTTTTTTCCTTCACTGTGCGCACAAGGTCTGACATGCTGCCGCCCTTGAAATCTGTACGTCCGATTGAGCCGCAAAACAGCGAATCTCCTGTAAAGATCACGTCCTCATACGGGAAATAATAGCAGCAGCCGCCCGGTGTATGCCCCGGTGTGTGAAGCACTACTATATGAAAGCCTGCGATCAAGCTCCTGCTTATCCTTCAAAAATACATCTGCATAAAATGTTTTTGACTGTCCCATCATGTAGCTGACATTAAGCTGCGGGTCATCGAGTGTAGCTTTGTCTGCCTCATGGATATATATCTTGATGCCGTAGCGGTCTGCGAGCGGCTTTGCATCAGTGGCATGATCAAAGTGTCCGTGTGTGAGCAGTATTGCTACAGGCTTTGCGCCTGACTCATCCACCTTTTGGCGAGCTGATTAGCACACGCGCCCGGGTCTATTATTATCATTTCCTTTGTCTTTATATTGGTGACAAAGTAGCAGTTGGTCTGCACCGGTCCCACTACGAAGTGGTCTATCTTCATATTTACCATATGAGTGTACTCCTTGTCTGTTATATGTTATGCTTCACGCAAGAACCACCGGGATTTAGCCGGTGGTCCTCTCTACGTCTATTACTCTTTCTATCTGTCTGAGCTTCTCCACGAGAACCTTTATCTGGTCCCTGCCTCTGATATTGAAAAATACCTCGATTGTAGCGATGCCCTGCTTGCTGGTCTTGGACTGGATACCGCTGATATTGATTTCCTTCTCGGTAAATATCTTTGTGATATCTACCAGCAGTCCCGGCCTGTCATGACAGAATATCTTAAGGTCTGCCTGATACTCGGCACCGTTGTCCATGAGGGCTGTATCCTGCCTCTCTGCTTCTATGAGCCTGTCCTTTTCTATCTTGGACAGATTGATGATATTCACGCAGTCTGTCCTGTGTATGGAGATGCCTCGGCCTCTTGTGACAAAGCCCACGATTTCATCTCCCGGAACAGGATTGCAGCACTTCGAGAAGTGCACAGCCACGTCATAGAGTCCGTGTACCACAATGCCGCTCTTTGACTTGTGCTCTGGCTGTGTGCCTGCTGCCGCCTGCTGCTTTTCTGCGATGCTGCCAAGCACATCTGCATCTGTCACCGGCACCACATGATCCTTCTTGTACTCATCGTACATCCTGTTGACTATCTGGCTCTCCTTGAGTCCGCCGTGACCGACGGTTGCAAGGCATGAGTTCCAGTCGTGGAAGCCGTATTTGCGGCGTATTTTCTCCTGATACTCAGGCTTGTTTATCTCAGCAAAGTTGATACCTTTTGCCTTGGCATAGGCTGCTATCAGATCCTTGCCGTGCTGTATATTCTCCTCCTTGAGCTCACTTCTGAACCACTGGTTGATCTTGTTCTTGGCCTGTGTGCTCTTTACGACCTTGAGCCAGTCACGGCTTGGTCCCTTGGAGTTCTGTGAGGTGATTATCTCTATCTGGTCACCGTTTTTGATGACATAGTCTATCGGCACCAGCTTGCCGTTTACCTTGGCTCCGACCATCTTGTTGCCGACCGCAGAGTGTATGCTGTAGGCAAAGTCTATAGGTGTGGAGCCCTTTGGCAGGGAGTTTTACATCGCCGGACGGTGTGAATGCAAATACATTGTCGGAGAATAAATTTAAATCACTCTTTAATAAAGTCATAAACTCCTTATTATCCGACATATCCTGCTGCCACTCGAGTATCTGGCGCAGCCAGCTGAGCTTCTCCTCCTCTGTGACAGTGGTGGTAGTGGCATTGCCGTTGTTTGCTTCCTTGTACTTCCAGTGTGCTGCGATACCGTACTCAGCTGTACGATGCATCTCATAGGTACGTATCTGTATCTCAAACGGCTGTCCGCTTGGGCCTATGAGTGTCGTGTGAAGCGACTGGTACATGTTCTGCTTCGGCATGGCAATATAGTCCTTGAAACGGCCCGGTATAGGCTTATACTTCTCATGTATGATACCAAGCACTGCGTAGCAGTCCGGTATGGTATCCACCAGAATCCTGATGGCAAAGAGGTCATATATCTGGTCTATCGTCTTGTCCTGATTGACCATCTTCTTATATATACTGAAGAAATGCTTTGCCCTGCCGTATATCTCTGCCTTGATACCGGCATCTGTAACATACTTCTTGACATCGTTTACCAGGCCCTGGATGTAGGTGTCGCGCTCTGCCTTTCTGAGGGCTACCTTCTCTACCAGATCGTAGTAGGCATCCGGATAGAGGTACTTCATACAAAGGTCCTCGAGCTCTATCTTTATCTTGCTGATACCAAGTCGCTGTGCAATAGGGCAGTAGATATCCTGTGTCTCTCTGGCGATACGCTGCTGTGCCTCCTTGGACTGGTACTTGAGTGTACGCATATTGTGCAGTCTGTCTGCCAGCTTTATGAGGATGACCCTGATATCCTTTGCCATGGCGAGAAACATCTTGCGCAGATTCTCAGCCTGCATCTCATGCCTGTCCGCATTCTTATCCTTCGGATCCTTGGTGCTGTCTGTCAGATGCAGGTGCTTTAACTTCGTGACGCCATCCACCAGATGTGCGACATCGTCTCCAAACTCCGCACGCATCTCATCCATGGTCATGATGGTGTCCTCCAGCACATCATGGAGCAGTCCCGCTGCAATGGTTTCCTTATCCAGCTCGAGCTCGGCGAGTACTATGGCAACACACAGCGGATGTATGATATAAGGCTCTCCTGACTTACGCGCCTGACCCTTATGGGCATCATAAGCTACCCTGTAGGCTTTGTCCACAAGGCTCGTATCATCCGACGGATGATACTTTTTGATTTCCTTTTCAGCTCATCGTAAAGCTCCTCTGGGCTCGTAAAATCCTTTGTTCCCCTTATACCGCTGGTATCTGAGCGAAATTTGTCCGCTATTTTTTCTAATTCTTCTGTTGAGTAATCTGCCAATAGTCTCACCTCGATTGTAGTGTATCTTTAGTAGCCATTATATTTTATTTCTTTAAAAATTGCAATCTTATGTTGTTAGCCGATAACCATCTTTACTCCGCCATACATGCCGGCTGAGTTGCCGAGTGTAGCAAGCTTGATCTCTGTCTCACGGCTTGCATGGAAAGCATACTCTTTATAGTACTTTGCAGCTGTATCTATGATGATATTGCCTGCCTTTGAAAGGCCTCCGCCTACAACAAATACCTCAGGGTCCATAACGCATGCCACTGCTGCCATTGCCTTGCCGAGAAGCTTCATAGACTGCTCCACTGCCGCAATGCCCGCTGCATCTCCTGCCTTTGCCGCATCGCATACATCCTTGGCTGTGAAGCCTGCATTTAAATCAAGCTTTGTTGCCACATCCCTGTGTGTTGCAATGTATCTCTCTGCCACTCTTACGAGACCGTTTGCTGATGCATACTGCTCTAAGCAGCCCTTCTTGCCGCAGCCACAGCACTCTGACTCATCATCTACCATAGGCATATGTCCTATCTCTCCGCCTGCTCCGTTTACTCCGGCTACGATTCTGCCCTCGCGGATGATTCCTCCGCCTACGCCTGTGCCGAGTGTGATCATGACTACATCCTGATGACCCTTTCCGCCACCCTGCCACATCTCGCCGAGTGCAGCTACGTTGGCATCGTTTCCGGCCTTTACCTTGATGCCGCCGCACAGTACTGAGAGTGACTGTGCCACGTTGAACACGCCCCAGCCGAGGTTGACACATCTTAATACTGTTCCGTCATCCTTTACAGGTCCCGGCACTCCCATGCCTATACCCTCGATGTCACCCATCTCGATGCCATGCTTCTCGTTATTCTCCTTGATGGATGCTGCGATATCAGGCAGGATGAGCTCGCCGGAATTCTCTGTGCGTGTAGGAATCTCCCATGTATCGACAAGCTTTCCTGTGGTCTCGAAAAAGCCTATCTTTACAGTTGTTCCACCTATATCTACTCCATATGCATATTGTTTCATTTTTCGTCCTCCAAATCGTTAAACTATGTTTATATTTTATTGCCTAATTGCATATTTTTCAATGTTTTTTACTATTTTTTTAAAATCCGTAATTTTGCCTTGAAAGCCTCATAAAAAGTGGCTTCATAGAAAAGATAAAACTTCTGCGGCTGAAATTATAGTTTATGGCCATGAGCACGTCATCCTCATCGACCAGTACATTTCCATCCAAGTCCATCACATATGTGGAAAGGCTGAGGTCATCCTGCCTGAAAATACTCTCACAGATGGTGATTGTGGCATCCGGTTGAAAAAATGTGCTGTACCATATGCTTCGTCAGTATCCTGCAAACCAACAATGTAAACCCTTTTATCAGGCCACATGACTTTTATTTTTTCTTTGAGTGCATCTGCATATAACGGAAATTCACCTGCTATTATAGCTATATCCGACTTATCGCCTATCGCCCTCTCAAGCCCGTCATAAGTCAATTCCAGATTAAATATCCTGTCCTCCTTCGCTTTTCCCATAACTTTGTGAAGTGCATCATCTAATGCCGCCATAACTGTTTTTGAGCGGTTTTCTTCCCCGCGATATAGACCTGTGTAGTTTATCTCAAATATCGAGCCAAGAAATGTCTCTGCCATATCTGAAAGTCTTTCCTCATCAATATGGTCTAAAAAGAACTTGATCCAGTTCCGCCATGCATAGTAGGTTGGAAATGTATTAATATCCTCTTTTTGCCCCCATCGCATGACTTGCCGCTGCTGCACCTACAGATGCAACCTCGTAGCCTGCCTCCCTGCACCTGACACACCACTCGGTGTCATCCCAATAGAGGAAATTCTCCTCAGGCATGACGCCAATCTGTTCTACAACTGTACGTCTTATCATGAGCGCGCACGCCGGGACTGCATCAGAATATACCACATCAGGCATTGAACCATCCTCTATATGATTTAGATACGTCGAGTCCACGCTGTAATTATCATAATCTATGAACGAGCCATACTGCTGCACATAATTTTCCTGCCCGGTATGATAAATCTTTGCAGCCGCTATGCCTGCCTTCTCATGTGAATCAAGGAAATCCGAAAGTGTTCCTATACAGTTTTCGTCAAGCAGTGCGTCATTGTCTACGCACATCAGATACATGTATCCCTCAGCCATCGCCACGCGAAGCCCTGTATTGAAGCCACCAGAGCCCCCGAGATTTTCGCTGTTTTCGATAAGTGTGAGCCTGTCGCAGCTTCCGTAATACTCTCTTATCAACCTCACCGACTCGTCTGTCGATGCGTTATCCACAACATAGATGTGATAATCCTCATATTTTGATTCAAGAACTGACTGTATACAGTCAATAACATCATTTTGTTTATTATAGTTACATATAACAATTCCTATTTTCGCCATATTTATGCACATTCCTTTCTATCAGGCAACTATTCAGTTCTTATATCTGAATGAATCCTGCCGAGCTGCTCCTGCTGCACATATAAAATATATAATGAACTGTCAGATTGAAAGAACATACCTATCTAATCCACCGGTATTTCTCTCATTCCCGATTTGTCCGTTTCTGACAAATCCAAGGCTTTTTGCAAGACGCACCGATGCCACATTTTTCTCATCTATCCGGCAGTAGAGCTCCTCAAAGTCTGTGTTTTTCCGCGCATAGTCTACGATAAAGCGGCACACCTCCGTGGCATAGCCCAGGTTCTGAAATTCCGGTGCTATCATATAACCCATTTCATTGTGCTCAAGTCCCGCCCGTCCTATCAGCTTCCCTGTTTCCTTTGAAAACACAAGCCACATACCATACTCGTAAAAGCCATACATGTTCTCGATGTATGCTTTCTGGTATTCAAGCTCTGTCTCATAGTCGTAAAGTGGCTCCACAAAGTCTGTCATGCCGGGCTTGTCATAAAGCTCATAGAGCGCCGGAAGGTCTGCCAGTGAAAGCTCACGTATCAGGCATCTGTCTGTCTCGCCAATATCCCATGGGATATGATTATACCGCCTGCGCACCCGCTCAAGATACTCAATATCAAGCTCTGCAAGGCTTTCCACTGCATAGCGCGTACCGCACTGCGGTTCTCCTACTGATGCTATGCCGAGTGAGTCAGCTATTTGCTTCTGCTGCCTGTTTGATACTATCCAGATGCAGTCTGCAGGAGCTTTCGGTATTCTTAGATTTCCCGTATTAGCTTTCGCTGTGTTATCTGCAGATTCTGTATATCCTGAATTATTTTCTATTTCACACACACACAAATTATTCTGCTGCTCATCTGGCAGTTTCTTCTGCAACTCATCCAGCAATTTTCCCAGTAATGCACCATACAGTTTTTCTTGCAGCTCATCAGGTAGTTTTTCTTGCAGTTTTTCCTGAAATTCATCTTGCAGCTCATCTGGCAGTTTTTCTTGCAGTTTTTCATGAAATTCATCTTGCAACTCGTCTGACGCAGATGACATATCGGCTGCACGCTTCCACTGTGGCTTAAATATCTCGTCATGATAGTAAAAAGAGGCAAGTTTTTCGCTTGCCTCATCAATAATTATTATCATTAAACTGTCTCCGGCTCCGGATAGTCCACTCCGAAGGTCTCAACTGTAACTGTCTTCATGACCTGAGCCTCAAGTGGTTTGTCCATGTAGTCTGTGCGCACCTCTGCGATCTTGTTTACCACATCCATGCCCTCGATCACCTTGCCGAATGCCGCATACTCACCGTCGAGATGTGGTGCATCCTGATGCATGATGAAGAACTGGCTGCCTGCTGAATCAGGTATCATGGTACGTGCCATTGAAAGTACACCGGCTGTGTGCTTTAAGTCATTTTTGAAGCCGTTGTGTGTGAACTCACCCTTGATTTCATAGCCAGGGCCGCCTGTGCCGTTTCCGTCCGGATCTCCGCCCTGGAGCATGAAGCCCTTGATTACACGGTGGAAGCATACTCCGTCATAGAAGTTGTGATTGATTAAGCTGATAAAGTTGTTTACTGTGTTTGGTGCGATTTCCGGATAAAGCTCCGCCTTGATCACATCGCCGTTTTCCATTGTGATTGTTACGATTGGATTCTGTGCCATTATTTTTTTCTCTCTTTCTTTTATAATATTATGAGGCTTGGAGAATATCCATTCCTCGCAATAATTAAATATCGAATTAATTTCTACCCGATTGATTTTACCTGATTTTACTTACTCAGTGCCTCTACCACCTTCGGAAACTCCATGAAGTGTGATGCCTTCACCAGTATGGTGTCGCCCTCCTTCACATATGAAAGAAGCTCCTGTGTCATGGTCTCCCTATCCTCGAAATAGTGGATGTCTACATCGGATGATTTCTCCGCTGCTCCGGCTGCATATTCCTTTGCAAGCTCTCCTGCGGCAAAAAGTGTATGGATATGATTCTCTCCAACTGCTTCGCCTACCTCATGGTGCAGCTTTTTCTCATCGCTTCCAAGCTCGCCCATGTCTCCAAGCACTGCTATTGTCCTGCCCTTTGCATGCGAAAGCACCTCGATAGAGGATTTCATAGATACAGGGTTTGCATTGTAGCAGTCATCTATCACTGTCATGCCGTGCGTTTTGATAAAATTGGTACGGCCTGCGATTGTCTCTGCTTTCTCGATTCCTGATTTTATCTCAGCTATTGTGAGACCAAGCTGCAATCCGACAGCCGCTGCCGCCATGGCATTGTATACATTGTGCTCACCGGGATGTGGATTTGTGCATCGAACTCACCCTTTTCTGTGACAAAATGAGCCTTCATGCCGTCGAAGCCCAGGTTTTCAATATTTGTGGTATATACTGATTTATGAACGCCTAAAGCCGATTCCTTGCCATAGTATATGGCAGGCTTTCCATTTACCGTCTGCACTGTGGCCAGCTTGTCGTCATCTGCATTCAGCACAGCGACCGCATCCGGCATCATATGCTCAAAGCACTCTGTCTTTGCTTTAAGCACACCATCCCTGTCGCCCAAAAACTCCAGATGGCAGTAGCCGATATTGGTGATGACCATGACATCCGGGCAAGACATAGTAGAAAGCCTGTGCATCTCGCCAAAATCAGATATGCCCATCTCGAGCACCGCTACCTGATGGCTTTCCCTGATTCCGAAAATGGTGAGTGGCAGACCTATCTCATTGTTGAAATTGCCTGCGGTCTTGTGGACGCTGTATTTCTGCTCAAGGACTGATGATATCATCTCCTTGGTGCTGGTCTTGCCGACACTTCCTGTGATGCCCACCACCTTGATATCAAGGCTTTTTCTGTAAAATGCCGCGAGCTTTTTCGTGGCATCGGTGGTTGATTCAACAAGCACATATGGGCCTGCCGGATCCGTAAGCTCATGCTCAGAGAGCACAATTGCCGCCCCTGCTCAAACACAGTCGGAATGAATTTGTGTCCGTCCACCCTTTCTCCCTTTATCGGGATAAAAAAGATAGCCCTCCTTCACCTGTCTGCTGTCTATGACTGCGCCTGTGATTGTCGTATCGAGCAGTGTCTCATCGCCTATGTATGTGCCCTCGCAGCCTTTTTGCGATATTTGCAAATGTAAGATTCTTCATGTACTTATCCGACATGCTACACCTCATATTTTTTCAAAGATATGTCAATCAGATGCTCACAGAGCTGATTAAAGCTCATACCGATAACCGCTGCCTCCTGTGGCAGAAGACTGGTCGGAGTCATGCCCGGCAGTGTGTTTGCCTCGAGGCAGAACATCTCATTTTTGTCATTGAGCAAAAAGTCTGAGCGTGAATATGTGTCAAGCCCGATAACACGCGCAACCTCCTCGGCATAGTGCTGCATATCCTTTGTCACCTGCTCAGGAAGCTCGGCCGGACATGTCTCTACTGTACTGCCCGCCTTGTATTTATTCTTATAATCATAGAAGCCCTCCTTAGGTGCAATCTCTATAATAGGAAGAGCCTTGCCCTCGATAACGCCGACAGAGAACTCCCTGCCCTGTACAAATTCCTCGATAACCAGCTCATTTTCCCACTTGAAGGCATCGTCAAGTGCCGCCTTAAACTCTGCCGCATCCCTAACGATAGTGACACCGATGCTTGAACCACCGCAGCATGGCTTTACCACACATGGAAGTGTCAGGTCAAGCTTCGTGATATCGTCCTGTCTGGTCGCTCTTGTCATGGAAATACCCTTTGGAGTAGGGATACCGTTTGCAAGGAAGAACTGCTTTGATGTCTCCTTGTTCATGGCGATGGCTGAGCTTAAATAATCGCTGCCTGTATATTTGACACCGAAGAGGTCAAATGCTGCCTGTATCTTTCCGTTCTCTCCGTTTTCTCCGTGGAGTGCCATGAAAACAATGTCCGCCATCTGACACATTTTGATGACATTTGGTCCGAAGAAGCAAGGTGACTGGTCCTTTCTGGAAGCCTTTACCTTTGCGAGGTCAGGTGCCTCTGTCGGAATATCACTGACCTGCACGCTTATCTCGTCCGCGCGGTCAAATATACCTGTCAGGTCCTCCTCCCTGTCACTATATCCCATAAATACATCCAATAATATAACTTTTGGCCGTTCTCTTTGAGTGCCTTAGCTACCATGCTTCCTGTCTTGAAGGAAACATCTCTCTCTGTGCTGAGCCCTCCGGCAAGTACTACGATGTTCATTTTTGTCCTCTTTTCACATTAACTATATTTCTGATAACACTCCTAAATCCAATTAAACCTACGGACTCCGGTAAGTTATCAATTTTTAAAATTATAACACCATTCATATAAAAAAGAAAGACCGGTTGCCCGGTCAAAAAAGAAATTCTCATTTTATTTTAAACTGTGTTGGCTTCCAGCAGCTGTATCATTCTCATAAATACCATCCGCCCGTGCAAATCATCCTGTGAAAGTGATTCTCCGTACTTCAATACTAATAATCGGCACTGATAAAAATTCAGCTCCGGATTGCCAAAAAGTAAAATCCGCAAGGCTGCATTTTCCAGGTAATTGTGTATATTTCCCACCTCAATAAATATATCTACGATATCATCGAGGTTAATAAGTCCTTTCTGTTCATAATAAATTCTTCCCAACTATTTCATCCCTCCATCGACTATATTTTTCGTAGAACTTCTTTTTTATCTTTCTTTCGAAATTTTTTCGTTTTTTGCAAACTTTCCCTCTTTCTCTTTGTTGGTGGGTTCATTTTTCCATATAATATTTCAATATTCTAGGCGCATTACGCACTTGTATTTTGAAGATTTCTATTAGAAGCTTCAATATTGATAAGTGATTAGCAGTTTTCGACAAAATACGACATGGTTTCGGGTTTAATTTAGCTGGTTTTTGTTTAATATTGCTCTTTTTATATCAGAATTTTTGTAATGATAAATTTGTACTATATTTTGAGGTTTTTGTTCTAATTATTTCATTTTTTAAAATTTATATAAATGGTTAATATAAAAAACCGGCAGCCAACGGCTGCCGGTTTTAGATGAAAGAAAGGTTAAATTATGATGAAAAACAAGAGTCTAACATTCCGGTTCGATAAGTCCGTATGTATGTCCTTTTCTCTTGTAGACTACATTTACTTCGTCATTCTCTGCATTTCTGAATACGAAGAAATCGTGGCCAGAGAGCTCCATCTGGATGCATGCATCCTCAGGATACATAGGCTTCATACCAAATCTCTTTGTACGGACAATCTTGATTTCCTCGTCCTCTGCATCGTCTGCCTCCACAAAATCATCCTGGAATATCGCCGGTGCATACTTCTTTGCGGAAATCTTGGTTCTGTATTTGCGAAGCTGTCTCTCGATTACTTCCTCTACGAGGTCAATTGATACGTACATATCGTTGCTGACCTGCTCTGAACGGATAACATGTCCCTTTGCCGGGATAGTAACCTCGATTTTCTGTCTATCCTTTTCTACGCTGAGTGTAACGTATACGTCTGTGTCCGGTTTAAAAACTTCTCCAGCTTTGACAGCTTCTCCTCTACTGCCTGCTTAAGCCCCTCTGTTAATTCGATGTTTCTTCCTGAAATTGTTATTCTCATGATGTCCAACCCCTTTGTCGTTTATTTGATACGTTGTCTGTATCATGTAAATATTATACCATAAATTTCGTTTTCATCAATCATTTTTATGCAATTTATATAAATAATCAAGGGTTTATTTACGGTTTTTCGCGAAATCGCTTGATTTCGCTATGATTAGGGATTTTAATGCAACAAAAAACATCAAGTCAGATGATTTTTTATACACAATCTTAGTGTCTCTATACTATCACAGCACATCTAACTTATCACAGCAGTACATCGTTTCGTAAATAACTATACCAATCACGCATCAGATTCAGTGTGCAGGTATTTAGGCGTAGCGGGCTACGCCGAGGCTTTTATGCCTGTGCAATCGGATTTGCAGACGTATGGTATAGTTATTTCGAAAACGAACTAACCTACCCCAGTGCCTCAAGCTGAGAGGAAAGCTCCTCCCACGCCTCCATATCTATAAGGATTTCTTCCTCGAGAGCGTCTATTTCGTTCTGGATTTCCGTGAGCTTTGAGTAGCTTGACTGATACTCCGGCTTCATAAGCTCGGCTTTGAGCTCATCGAGCTTTGCTTCCTTGACTGCCAGGTCCTCCTCGGCCTTTTTGACCTTTTTTGCATCTTTGAGCGCTCCTTGCCCGGGTTGTAGTATGCCTTGCCGGTTGATGAGACAGCCATGCCGCCTGCCTGGGCTGCGCTATTTGCATTGGTGCTTTCGCCCACATTACCTGCTGCAGCGGTTTGTGACGTGCTCCGGTTTGCATGCACTGCCGGTCTGACTGCTGCCGTTCTGGCTTATCGCACCGCCAAATATTGCATTACCTCTGTATGTGTTTTTTTGCTCTCCAGAGCCTCCTTGTCGAGCTTTTCCTGATACTGCTCATAGCCAAACTGATAGAGATTGGTCGTTCCATCCTCGAACACAAGCAGCTGTGTGGCTACCTTTTTCACAAAATATCTGTCGTGTGATACAAAAATCAGTGTGCCCTTGTAGTCCTTAAGCATGCTCTCCAGCGTTTCCTTGCCTACGATATCCATATGGTTAGTTGGCTCATCGAGCACGAGCACATTCGGTCTGGTCTTTAAAATCTTGCAAAGCGCCAGTCTGACCTTTTCTCCTCCGGAGAGCATATTTACGTTCTTGAACACGTCCTCCCCTGAAAAAAGGAAGGCTCCGAGTGCATTTCTGGCCTCGGTTTCCGTGAGATTCGGATACTCATCCCAGAAATCATCGAGCACAGTCTTGTTACTTGTATACATGGCCATTTGCTGGTCGAAATATCCTATCTGCACGTTGGTTCCAAAGCGGTACTCGCCTGAAAGCGCAGGGATTTTGCCCACAATAGTCTTTAAAAATGTCGATTTTCCAAGTCCGTTTCCGCCGAGTATGCCAAGCTTTTCGCCTCTTTTCAAATCAAGCGACACTACGGAGAGCGGATGGTCATAGCCGATTGCAAGCTCTGATGTATAAAGCACATCGTTTCCGGTCTCCTTTTCGGGCTGGAAATTGGCATGGAAGGTCTTGTTGTCGTACTTGTCCGGCGCCTCAATAATCACCATACGGTCGATAGCCTTCTGCTTTGACTGCGCCATGGATGTCTTGGTCGGCTTGCCCTTGAAGCGCGTAACCATACGCTGCAAACGCTCTATCTCCTTCTGCTGGGCGATGTGATCCTTCATCTGCTTGTCGTAGTTTTCCTTTTTGCGGTCGATAAAATTGGTATAATTGCCCGGATAGCGCCTTGCTGTGCCGTACTCTATCTCGTATACCACATCTACCACATTGTCGAGAAACATACGGTCATGGGATACGACAACCACTGCCTTCGGGTACGACTTCAGATAGCCCTCAAGCCACTCAATCGTCGTGACATCGAGGTGGTTGGTCGGCTCGTCCAAAAGCAGTATGTCAGGCTTTGACAAAAGCAGCTTTATGAATGCTATCTTGGTCTGCTGCCCTCCAGAAAAGTCACGGATTGGCTTTTTGCGCTCATCGTCAGAGAAGCCGAACTTGCGGATCATGACCTCATATTCCTTCTCATAATAGTAGCCGCCATCATCCTTGAAGGCTTCCTCCATCGCGGTATATCTGGCTACCTTTTCATCGGAATAATCATGCTCGAGCTCTGCCGCCGCGCGCGCAAGCTCTGCCTTTCGCTCGTCCATTTTCACGAAGCACTTGCGCACCTCCTGCTCGAGTGTCACATCAGGATCATCAAACGCAATCTGTTTCAGATACCCTATCTCCGGGTTTCCTGCCTTTGCAATAAAGGCGCTCTCATCGCTGTCGAGCTTTTCCATCTCAACCTCGCCTGAAATGAGCTTTAAAAGTGTTGTCTTGCCACAGCCGTTTCTGCCGACTATCGCTATCTTTTCTGTGTTTCTGATTTCAAAATCTATACTATGCAAAATGACGTCGTCGCCAAATGCGACAGCGCCATTACTTATCTGGTAGAGCATATACTATCCTTTCATGCTTATGCCTGCTGCTTAATTGTTAGCCATAATGTAGTTGACAAACTGTGTTGCAGTACGTCCCGAAATACCACCGTGGCTGAGTTCCCACTTGTTTGCCTCCCTGCACAGCTCCTCGTCTGAAAGTGTGCAGCCGCTCTTTCTCGCAAGCTCTGTTACGATATTGAAGAACTCCTTCTGCGATGGCTTTGAGTAGCTGATTGTCACACCAAAACGGTTTACAAGTGACAGCTTCTCCTCAACTGTATCTGAGTGGTGCTTATCATTGCTGTTGTCCTGGTCATTGCGGTCATTCCATGTCTCCTTTATCAGGTGACGGCGGTTAGAGGTTGCATAAATCAGTATGTTGTCAGGCTTTGTCTCCACACCACCCTCGATAACTGCCTTTAGGAACTTGTACTCAATCTCATGCTCCTCGAATGAGAGGTCATCCATATATATGATAAATCTGTAGTTTCTGTTTTTGATTGCTGCGATAATCTTTGACAGATATTTAAACTGGTGCTTGTATATCTCAATCATGCGCAGTCCGTCATCATAATACTGATTGACAATGGCCTTGATGCTTGTTGATTTTCCGGTTCCGCTGTCTCCGAAAAGCAGCACATTGTTGGCCTTTTTGCCCTGTACAAACGCTTCTGTATTGTCTGTGAGCTTTTTTTTCTTCTGAATTTCATAGCCGATCAGGTCATCGAGCATGACCGCATCCATATTGTTGATTGGCATGAAAGAAAAGCCCCCGTCCAGATGCTCCTCAATCCTGAATGCCTTGTTGAGGCCAAACATGCCGACTCCGTATGCCTTGTAAAAGCCTGTTACCACATCAAAGAACTCCTGCTCATCCTTAGCTGCCTCAAGCTTCTTGCTCAGCGCCCTTACCTTCTCGCTGACATTGTGATTGTACATAAGATCCTTTTTTCACAATGGCCTTATAATTGCTGATCTGTGTGAAGCAGTCGATTCCGAGTGCTGACTCGATTGGCTTGAAATCATAATCGAAAAGCTTCTTAAAAATCCTGAAATCGTTTGCCACAAGCCCGTTTACACTGCCATCGCTGGCTCCGACCTTCTCACAGGTGATGGAAAACGGATTCTCGCTCATCATAAGGAAGAAAGTGAGATAGTTGTGCCACAGATTGTCATCAAAACCATAGTCTGTCGCTACCTTTAGGATTCTCTTGACCTGTGTATTGATGTCGCGCACAAGCTCTGTCTTGTTGTACTCGCCCACCTCAAACTGCTCAAAGAGCTGGCCCAATTTATAAAGTATCTCGTCCTGAGGTAAATCTCCGTACATAAGTAATTTTGATATTTCCTGATACATGGCTGTTCCTCCTGGTTTTGCCTTGTTTTCACTGCTAACATATGATTATAAACACTGCGCCACGATTTTGCAAGAGCTTGTGTGCCCGGTATAGCGCAGGGGACGCAAAAAGGCGGAGCTAAAACTCCACCTTTATTGTTGTGCCACGCCCCACCTCGCTGTCGAGCGTCAGCCCTGCATCATGCAGCTCCACTATATGCTTTACTATCGCAAGCCCAAGGCCTGTGCCGCCGGTCTCCTTTGAACGGCTCTTGTCCACTCTGTAGAAGCGCTCAAAGACGCGCTCCTGCTGATCCTTTGGGATGCCTATGCCGTTGTCCTCGACCGTGAGAACTGTCTTGCCACCGAGCTTGTGTACCGTCACATTTACGGTGCCGCCCTCATTGTTGTAGCGGATAGCATTCTGGCAGAGATTCTCAACGAGCTCAGTGAGAAGCTGCCTGTTGCCTCGTACCATACAGTCAGTGCCGTCAAAATTGAGTGCTACTTTTCTCTGCTCGGCATTCACCTGTAGATTTTCCATGCAGTCCTTGACCAGACCGTACAGATCAAGCTGCTCAAAGCCCTGCTGCGCCTCGCTGGAATCAAGCTCCGAGAGCTTTATGATATCATTGATTAAGGAAAGCAGGCGCTGTGCATTTCTTCTGATTTCAGTGGCAAAATGAATCTGCTGCTCCTTTTCGACCATGCCGTTTTCTATGAGCTCTGCGTAGCCGGAGATGGCTGTGAGCGGAGTCTTTAGCTCGTGTGACACATTGGCTGTGAAGTCCTGTCTGCTCTTTGCCGCGGCAAGAACGCCCTCATGCTGTATCCTTATCGCATTCATGAACGGCACGAGCTCCTTGTACTCTGTCTTTTTCTGGATGACAGAGGCCTGCTCAAGGTTGCCTGCGAGTATCTCGATTGGCTTCATGAGCTTTCTGGTCAGGCTCTTGGCAAGAACCACACATATTCCTACTATGATAACCGTCACTATAAGCATGGCAGGTATACTGCTTGCAAACATGTTCCAGATACTTCTTGCTGCAATAGAAACACGCAGTACCGTTCCATCATTGAGCTTTATGGCATGATAGAAGGTATTGCTGTTCATGGTGGCTGATGTTCTCACGCTGTCTCCCGTACCTTTATCAAATGCTGATTCAACTTCCGGTCTATCGCCATGATTTTCAAGTTTTTCACATTATTTTGATTGTCATACAGTACTGTGCCGTCCTTGTCAATCCAGGTGACACGAATACCCTCCACGTCAATCTGCGGGATTTCATTTATATCCTGTTTTAGTATTCCGGTGCTTTCTATTGTCTCCGCCATGACCTGCAGGTCTTCCTTTACCTGCTTCTGAAAGAGGTAATAGTTGATTACTGTCATGGAAACCATAGTGGCAATTGCTACAAAAAGTGCTGTTGCTACCAGATAGTAATTAATCTTCTTTTTTCATGCTGTACGCTCCGCTTATGTATATTAGAAATCATTATAACAGCTATTATTCTATAACATAGCCCACATTTCTGACTGTCTTTATCCTGCTGCCATAGTCACCCAGCTTGTGGCGGAGTGTCTTTATGTGCATGTCCACTGTACGTGTCTCGCCCTCAAAGTCAGTATCCCAGACGCTTCTCATGATGACCTCCCTGGTCATGACTATGCCCTGACTGCCCATCAGAAGCCTTAAAAGCTCGTACTCCTTGTATGTAAGGTCAACCGGCTCATTGTTCACTGTAACCACATGGCGCTCATGGTCGATCACCAGATCATCCAGCTTTAAAAGCTTCGGCTCCTCCTTCGCTGTTCTCCTGAGCAGTGCCTTTACTCTTGTGATAAGCTCCATGATTGAGAAAGGCTTTTTGATGTAATCATCTGCGCCTCCGTCAAGCCCTTTTATCATATCCATCTCTGTGGTCTTGGCTGTGACCATTATAATAGGAATATCCTGTGTGGTAGGACGTTTTCTGAGCTTTCTCACGATATCGTAGCCACTCTCATCCGGAAGCATCACATCAAGCAGTATAAGGTCCGGTACAAGTTCATCCAGTTTCTTGTAAAATTCCTTTGCGTTTTCAAATGCACTGACGATGTAATTACTGTTTTTTAAAGCAATAGTCTCTATCTCACGTATGCTCTCATCGTCCTCTACAATATAAATAAGTGCCATAGCTTTCTCCATTTCAAAAAATCTTATGTAAAATTTTTACCTGCTTTTTACTTTCGATTATACATTACTAATGTAAAACAGACGATGGTTTTATGTAAAATTTATGTAAAATCCATCGTCTGTATCAATTTTGTCTGTATATAACTATGATTTAATTTTTCAGCATAAAGATTAAATCATGATTTGCGAACCTTGTCATCAAGCGCAAACTCAACCCACTCAGCAATATTTGTCGCATGGTCTCCGATACGTTCGAAGTATTTTGCAACCATGAGAAGATCCTCTGCCTGCTCACCATCCTCCGGATGCTCCCTGATGAAATCAATAAGCTCAGCCTTTACCTTATCAAAAGCTCATCAACCACATCATCCTGCTTCATCACTATGTGAGCCTTGTCATTGTTCTTCTCAACATATGCCTCGATTGCTCTGATAAGCATAAGCATTGTCTCTGAAGCCATGCTCTTGACATGCTCTATATTGACCCTGTATGGCTTGTCACTGCTCATCAAAATGGTCATCTCGCTGATATCGGCTGCGTGGTCTCCTATACGCTCCATATCAGTAACCATCTTCATCGCTGCAGAAATTGTTCTAAGGTCTCTTGCTACAGGCTGCTGCTGCATGAGCAGATTAAAGCACAGGCTCTCTATCTTTTTCTGCTCTCTGTCTATCTCCGAATCGCCCTCCATGATGTCTTTGGCGCTATCGGCATCCTGATGTATAAATGCCTCGATTGCTTTCTGGATTGACTCCTCAATCATGCTTCCCATGTGCATCATTTCTTCATTCAACTTCTTAAGCTGCTCGTCGAATTTCGATCTCATTAACCAAACCTCCCTGTGATGTAATCCTCTGTTCTCTTGTCCTGTGGATATGAGAAAATCGTCTTTGTGTCGCCAAACTCAACCATATCTCCCACAAGGAAGAAGGCTGTATCGTCTGACACACGCACTGCCTGCTGCATGTTATGTGTTACAACCACAACTGTGTACTTTTTCTTTAAATCCTCCATGAGCTCCTCTATCTTTGAAGTAGAGATAGGGTCGAGCGCTGATGTTGGCTCATCCATCAAAAGTACCTCCGGCTGTACGGCAAGTGCTCTCGCAATACACAATCTCTGCTGCTGTCCACCCGAAAGTCCCATAGCAGATTTCTTTAATCTATCTTTAACTTCATTGAATATCGCAGCACCCTGAAGACTTTCCTCAACTATCTGGTCGAGTGTCTTTTTATCCTTGATGCCATGCACTCTCGGGCCATATGCGATATTGTCATATATGCTCATCGGGAACGGATTTGGCTGCTGGAAAACCATGCCGACCTTTTTGCGAAGTACTGTTGTATCGACTGATGGTGCATATATATTCTCACCATCTATCTCTATGCTTCCTTCGATTCTGACGTTGTCAACCAGATCATTCATTCTGTTGATACACTTTAAAAATGTTGACTTACCACATCCTGACGGTCCGATCAGCGCTGTCACGCTGTTTTCTTTTATGTCCATATTGACACCATGCAGTGCATGATTCTGGCATAATACAGATTCAGGTCGCGAACCTGAATTTTGATTTTTTCTCCATTTGTATCTCCTGCAACATGTAATAAATTTCTTGTCTTCGAGAATACATTATATGGATGTTTTGTAAAATGCTCTATCAGATGTATGTAAAATCTATGTCAAATTTTTACACACATAAATTATTCGCACTGTTTGTATTTATTATTTGTATACACTCTTTATATGCTTTATAGTCGGCTTTATTAAAGTACTGTCTGGTTAAAGTATTGTATCTTTAATAATTAGTAGCTTTTCCATTATCCTGTCTGCATCAATATTGGAGTAATTGATAATAAACTGATGCCTGTCCTCCTTTGGCTTGATCAGGTTGAAATGGGTAATCGCCTGAAGCTTTATGCCTTTTTCAATAGCAGCTCTTCAACTGTTTTGTCCGGAAGGTTCGTGTCAAACTGTATGATAAAATGCAGTCCGGAGTCATTTTCTATTACCCTGCATTCCTTTTCAGTGAAGCAGCCTTTTATGGACGAAAGCACGCTCTGGCGCTTTCTGCCGTAGTGCAGTCTCATCCTGTTTATGTGCTTTTCAAAATAGCCCTCGCTGATAAATCGTGCCAGCGTGTACTGCTCGAAGGTGGATACCGTACATGAGTAAAATGAAAGCCTCCTGTAAAACTCATTTGCCAGATGCTCCGGCAGCACCATGTAGCTGATTCGGATGGTGGATGTGAGAGACTTTGAAAATGTATTTATATAGATGACCTTTTCACACGCATCTATCGAGAGGATGGGCGGTATCGGGTGTCCGTTCATGCGAAACTCACTGTCATAATCATCCTCTATGATGTATCTGTCGCTGCTCTCGTTGGCCCATGCCAAAAGCTCATAGCGACGGTTCACTGGCATCGTGATTCCTGTCGGAAAATGGTGTGTCGGGCTGATATGTGCTATCTGCGCGTTTGCTTTCTTTATAAGCTCCACGCTGATGCCCTGCTCATCCATCTGCACCGGCAGGCATTTTGCATTGTTGCACTCGTATATCTGGCTGATTTTCTTATAGCCCGGATCCTCCACGCAGTATACCTTGTCCGTACCCAAAAGCTTCACAAGCAGTCCGTACAGATACTCTGTTCCCGCTCCGACTATTATCTGGTCCGGGTCCACATTCATACCGCGAAACGATGACAGATGGCTTGCTATCGCTTCCCGAAGCTCTCTCACTCCGCCACACGGCGACACCGACAAAAGCTCCTGCTCCCTAAGGGAAATCGTCTCTCGCATGAGCTTTGCCCATATGGAAAACGGAAAGTTACCCGAGTCTGTCCTGTTTGATGAGAAGTCAAATATACTTTCATCCTGCTCAGGCGGCAGCTTTATGCTAAGCTCCTTCTGCACCGGTGCCTTGATTACCCTGATATCTGACACATCAGCTATGAAATAGCCCCTCTTTGGCCTTGCAAACATATAGCCCTCGCCTATCAACTGGTCATATGCATTTTCAACCGTAATGGTACTAACCCCCAGATTCTTTGCGAGGGTACGTTTTGATGGCATTTTCTCCCCGGAGCTTAATTTTCCCTGTGATATATCGTTTTTGATGCACTCATACAGGCATTTGTAGAGTGGTCCATCTGTTTTTGTGAGGTCGTAGGTCAGCATTTGATTCACCGCTTTCTGGCATTTTTATTTTCCTTATTTTGAATATTTTAATATTACCAGATGTGGCGTAATATTGCAACCATGATATACGGCTGGTGTGAGCAAATACATCCCGGCGGCGCAGGCGGCGTGTACATTTTGACACTCATATCATATAAATTGATGCAAAAAATACTAATGTAAAGAATAAAAGGAGATTTAACAAATGGAAAACAATAAGAATACTCAATACGAACTCAACAAAGGACTTGCACAGATGCTAAAGGGCGGTGTCATCATGGATGTCACTACTCCGGAGCAGGCAAAGATTGCCGAGGCAGCCGGTGCATGTGCTGTCATGGCGCTTGAGAGAATCCCTGCTGATATCAGAGCCGCAGGCGGTGTTTCAAGAATGAGCGATCCTAAGATGATCAAGGGCATTCAGGAGGCTGTCAGCATCCCCGTCATGGCAAAGTGCCGTATCGGTCACTTCGTGGAGGCTCAGATACTTGAGGCTATCGAGATTGACTACATTGATGAGTCTGAGGTGCTTTCACCTGCTGATGATGTGTACCATATCAATAAGAGAGCTTTCAAGGTGCCTTTCGTATGCGGTGCAAGAGACCTCGGTGAAGCACTCCGCTGTATCAACGAGGGAGCTTCCATGATCCGTACCAAGGGTGAGCCCGGTACAGGTGATATAGTGCAGGCTGTCAGACATATGAGAAAGATGAATTCTGAGATTGCAAAGCTTACTTCCATGCGTGAGGATGAGCTTTTCGAGGCAGCTAAAAATCTTCAGGTGCCTTTCGAGCTGGTCAAATTCGTTCATGACAACGGCAAGCTTCCGGTTGTAAACTTTGCGGCCGGTGGTGTGGCTACTCCGGCTGATGCGGCTCTTATGATGCAGCTCGGTGCTGAGGGTGTGTTCGTCGGTTCAGGTATCTTCAAATCAGGCGATCCTGCCAAGAGAGCTGCCGCTATCGTAAAAGCTGTAACAAACTTTACTGATGCAAAGCTCATCGCAGAGCTTTCTGAAGATTTCGGTGAGGCTATGGTCGGAATCAACGAGAGCGAGATTAAAATCATCATGGAGGAAAGAGGCAAATAAAATGAAATCAGGACTTAAGATTGGTGTTTTAGCCGTTCAGGGAGCGTTTATTGAGCACAAGCGCATGCTTGAATCTTTAGGCTGTGAGTGTGTTGAGCTGCGCAAAAAATCAGATATCTGTGACTTAGACGGACTCGTGCTGCCGGGCGGTGAGAGCACTGTGCAGGGCAAGCTGCTACGTGAGCTTGATATGTTTGATGAGCTTAAGGAAAGAATCGCAAACGGACTTCCGGTGCTTGCAACCTGCGCCGGTCTTATCCTTTTAGCTTCACATATCAGCAACGATGACAACGTATATTTCGGCACTCTGCCTGTCACTGTTAAAAGAAATGCCTACGGCAGACAGCTTGGAAGCTTTGAGGCCACAGCAAGGTTTGACAATAGCTTTGACTTTACCATGACATTTATCAGGGCGCCTTACGTGGAAGCTATTGATGCTTCAGCAAAGAATGATGTGCGTGTACTCGCAGAGTATGACGGCAAAATTGTCGGTGTGCAGTATAAGAACCAGATTGGGCTGGCTTTTCATCCGGAGCTTGATGATGATACACGGATTCATGAGAGGTTTTTGGAGATGATATCTGCAAATTAAATCACGTCTATATTATTGAAATGTTTGCGTGTAAAGGCTGGGGCAGATGCCCCGGATTTTGTTGTTTCTTATGTCTTATAAGTTCAATATATAATATGATTAGACGGTCAATAGGTATCATAATATTGTTTTAAAAAGCCTAAAACTCCAGAGTCACCTTAAAAAGATCGCCATCCACAGTCAGCTCCAAAGTACCATTCATGAGCTTCATGAGGCTTTCTGCAATAGACAGTCCCAGTCCGCTGCCCTCGGTATTTCGCGAGCTGTCTCCTCTGACAAAACGCTCCTTAAGCTCATCGCTTGAAATATTAAGCGGTGTAGCTGATACATTCTTGAAGGTTATGATGGCTCCGCTGTCCTTTGGAATGATGTCAATATACACTCTCGTACCCGGCTGGGCGTATTTGTTGATATTGTTCATCAGGTTATCAAACACTCTCCACAGATGTCGTCCGTCTGCCTGAATCATGACAGGCGTAACGTCATTTTTAATAATTAAATCAAGATTATTTTTCTCGAATTTTTCTTCATATTCCCCAGCTACCTGTGATAACATAACAGCTGCATCCAGTTCCTCCAGCTCTACGTTTATGCTGCCCGTAGATGCCTTTGACGCTTCGAGTAAATCCTGAATTAATTTTTTTAGACGTGATGACTGTCTGTCGAGAACGTCAAGATATTCGCGTACCTTCTCGTTATCTATATCCTCCTTCTGCAACAGGTCCACATAATTGATAATGGAGGTGAGCGGTGTCTTGATATCATGCGATACATTTGTGATGAGCTCCGTCCTGAAGCGCTCGCTCTTCATTTTTCAGAGACCGCGGCCTCTATTCCATTGCTCACATTATTCAAATCCTCACCATGCTTTCTGAAAAACAGCATAAGCCTTGATGTATCAACGGGCTGTGAAAAATCTCCGTTTGCTATAGCTTTTGCGGCGCATCTTATCCTGTCATACTGCATGATAAATGCGATAAGAAACGCAAGCTCTATAAGCTTTATAATGAATATAAATCCAATACTCCCTATTCCAAAGCCTATAAGCTCGAGCAGGCATATGAAACCGAATGCCAGCATACTGATCAAAAACAGCGGTACATTTCTTTCTATCCATGAAAAACCGTATCTGATTGGGGCAAATACCATCCTGCATAGCTTTTTGACAGGCTTTAAGAAAAATCTCACAACATAGTAGCACAGTGTATGCTTCCAGAACTCATGTGCCCTGATTCTTACGTATGTTGTCAGGATTGCTTCAAGTGAAACCATTGTTGCCGCCAGACAAATGAGTGCCACCACCGGAAGCTGCTTTATAAGCAAAAAGCCTGCCGGAAATACCATAAAGTCTGCGAGCATTGTCACTCCCAGCATCACCCCATATGGCAGCCTATCATATAATCGTAATTTAATTTCTTCTGAATCCTCACGTTTTCCGGCAACCGTCAGCAGATACCCCGCCGTAATCACAAAACCAAGTATAAATACGACAAACAATACACTCAAATGAGCCTCTGTAAATTCCATGACGTCAAGTAAGCTGTCTGCCTGATTGAAGTAATCGCCCTTTTCCTGAAGCTGCTCAGGCAGCTTTGCATACACATAATAGTACTCAGGCTTATCTTCTGTTGAGGTATATGGATAATACACAAATCCTGTATCTGATATATTAAATGTATCCGGTAAAAGCTCATAGCTCTCATTCACCTGCTCCACCACTTTTATGATTTCATAACGGTCATAATAAATATCCTCATCATAATCGTAGTAAGAGCCGTCACTATCAAAGCGCGAATCGCCGTCATCACTCAGATTCATGCCACACTTTATATGATTTCCTTTTTCATCATAGCACTTTACATTTTTCCACTCGGCAAAGCCTGTAATATCGAGTGACTGGCCTGTAAACATCTCCTCGTAGGCAAAGTAATTATTTCCATTCTCATCGGTTTTCTCAACTGCCTTATATAAGCCAAGCGAGCTGTTATCGTTAGAGCCTGTCATCACCCTCACCTTTGGAATGACATAAGCGGTACCATCATTCAGGCACAGATAAAAAAGAGCCCATTTGTCTTGGAATACATGATTGAGCTGATTCTCTCACTGTTCATATTGTTTGATGCATCGTCTGACTCTTCATAGCTGCCGCTCATTGCATCCCACAGATATGATAGCCTGTGCCACTTTAAGTTCTTTGCCTTGTAGCTAAAAAATATAATCCGGATTTGATATTTCATCCACACTTGAATACACCTTTGCTGCATCAGATTTTACATCTACCTTGTCCTCTGATGTTTCATTACTCTTTACCACTGCGGCCTGCAGATTTGTATCGTCCATCATCTGCGAAAATGCATTGTCATCACCGGATTCATAATTGTACACCATCTGTCTGCTATAGGCTCCTGCAATATTCGCATGAATTTTATCCCTTAGCTGTGCTGTGCTTTCATAATTGTTTGTATACACTGCAACTATCGTTGTCACAACAAGCCCTGCCGCCATGACCGAGCAAACTATAAATGCCGTAAGCTTAAGCCACGGATTCCTTGATATTTTTTCATATCATTCACCTTCCATTTTATAGTGCTTCACTTGACAAAGCTGTATCAAGCATGCACCTATTCAGCGTCAATTTTGTATCCGCGCCCCCAGATAACCTTTAAGTATCTTGGCTCAGCCGGATTTATCTCAACCTTTTCTCTGAGATGACGGATATGTACCGCCACCGTGTTTTCTGTCCCATACGGCTCATCCTTCCAGACCTTTGCATATATCTGATTCGGCGAATACACCTCGCCCGGATGCTCCATGAGAAGCTTCAAAATATCGTACTCTGTACGTGTGAGATTTGCTGCCTCGCCATCAACTGTCACCGTCTTTGATTTGTCATCGAGCTCAATGCCGCCTATTACCAGCTTTCCTGCGCTTGTATTGCCTGCGCCAAGAAGCATGTATCTCCTGATCTGTGACTTCACCCTCGCCTGCAACTCTACCGGGTTAAACGGTTTCGTCACATAGTCGTCTGCTCCGACCGTGAGCCCGAGCACCTTGTCAGTGTCCTCACTTTTGGCAGTGAGCAGTATGACCGGCACATTAGAGATTTTTCTGATTTCCACCATTGCCTCTATGCCGTCCATGACAGGCATCATGATGTCCATCAGGACAAGATGCACATCATTGTGTTTTACTATATCGAGCGCCTCCAGCCCGTTTCGCGCCGGGATTACCTCGTAGCCATCGCTGGTCAAATAAATGCTGATTGCTGATACAATGTCTTTTTCATCATCACATACTAATACTTTATACATAATTGCCTCCGGAAGTTTTATGTTGATCTTATTGTATCAATTGTAACATTAAAATCCAATTATGTAACATATTAAGATTTGTTTAAGAAATAATCTTAATGAAACTAAAAAAGAAGCTCCGATTTACTGATATCAAATCGAAGCTTCTTTTCTTAGTTAGATTATTATATTTGTTATTTACTATATTCGTTAATTTATTATTATGATTAAAGGGGTAAAATACCTTTTGACCCTCATATCATTATAATAACCGGTTGATTTGCTTACTTCGCCTGGAATTTCTTTGCCAGCACCTTTGTCAGGATGTTGATTAAGAATACGATTACGAGAAGCACAACCGCAATTCCAAATGCCTGGTCGAATTTTCCTTCACTTGTCGCTGCAAGGTAGAGCTTTATGGTAAGTGTTCCACCTGACTGCATTATCTTTGAGAAATAACCGCTGGCAACCTTTGGAAGCATTCCTGCACTTCCTGCCGTAAAGAGGAGTGCTGCTGACTCACCTACTATTCGGCCGATTGCAAGGATAACACCTGTGATGATTCCCGGCATGGCTGACGGCAGCAGGATGGTGCGGATGGTGTGCCATTTTCCGGCTCCAAGTCCGACTGCTCCGTGTCTGTAGCTGTCCGGTACAGTTTTAAGCGCCTCCTGTGTATTTCTTGTGATGAGAGGCAGCACCATGAGTGTCAGTGTCAGTGAGCCTGTCAGGATACTGTAGCCAAAGCCTATTGTCTGTCCGAAAAACATCATTCCGAAGAGGCCAAAGATGATTGACGGTATTCCTGCAAGTGTCTCTGTGGCAAACTCTATTGTGGATACGAGCTTACCCGGCTTTGCATACTCATTCAAGTACACGGCTGCTCCCACTCCGACAGGAGTTGCTATGAGCATGGTGATAATTATGATGTAAAGTGTATTGAGCAGGTTTCCCGCTATTCCTACGGTGCCTCTTAATACAGATGTCTCGCTGGTCAGAAACTGCCAGTTTACCTGGCCGATTCCCCTGACAAATACATATATGATGATTCCCGCAAGCAGCACTACCGATAATGCTGCACACAGATATATGAAAAATATACTACATCATCGCCTATTCTGCGGCGTTTTCCATTTATACTAGTCATTTTCCACAGCTCCTTTCTTTTTGAGTTTCATAAGGGTGAGGTTGATTATCATGATAAACACAAAAAGCACAAGACCTACTGAGAAAAGCACCTGTCTGTGAATACCGCTGGCGTATCCCATCTCGCTGACGAGCTGTGTGGTAAGGAAACGCACTGAGTTGAACGGAAGTGGAAAGCTTACCGTTCCACCGGCTACCATGTTGATAGCCATCGCTTCTCCGAGCGCACGACCTATTCCGAGCACAATTCCTGTCACGATTCCTGACTTTGCTGCAGGAACCGTCACTTTAAATATTGTCTGTATCTTTGTTGCTCCAAGAGCAAGGGATGCCGCTCTCATCTGCTGCGGTACTGCCTGTATTGATGATACGCTCATGTTGATTACCGTAGGAAGGATCATGATTGCAAGCACTATGATTGCTGCAAGCAGATTTGATCCGCCGGTAAACTGATGTGTTGCTGAGTTTGCAAAAATATGTTTCTCCAGCTTGTATAATACCGGATTAAGTATCATAAGTCCTAAAAGTCCATAGATTACTGATGGAATGGCTGCAAGCAGCTCTACTGCCGGCTGCACTACCGCTGAGAGCTTTTTGTTTGACACCTCAGTGAGAAATACTGCCGTAAGAAGAGCAATCGGTACTCCTATGAGTATAGATACTGCTGTTCCTATGATGGATGTGAGGATTATGTACAATATTCCGTAGCTTGGGTCCGCCGCTGTCGGCGCCCATTTTGTTCGAATAAGAGGTTCAACACTCCGACCTTGAAAAATGCCGGTGCGCCTTTAAGGAACATATAAATTGTTATTGATAATACTGCGAATATTGCCACAACCGCACATACCGTGAATATTATTTTGGCAACATTCTCTACTATGGATTTATGTTTCATTTGATACTCCTTGTTTCAAAAAGTTCCCCAGGAAACCTGCCATTTCCTGAGGAAACCCTGTATCTTGTCGATATGTATTAATACTGATGTCTGTATTTTGTATTATTACTATGACCGATAATTTCTACTGTGGGAGGATAAGACCTACCTTCTTGATAACTGCCTGTCCCTCATCTGAGTTTACATAGTCAAACCAAGCTTTAACAATATCGTTCTGCTCGTCAATCTTGCCCTTTGTAGCCATTACGAATGGACGAGAAAGGAGATATTTGCCTGCTACAATGTTTTCCTCTGTTGCCTCTACTCCATCAATTTTCATTGCTGTTACTGTATCATCAAGCACGTCAAGTGAAACATATCCGATTGCTCCCGGTGTTGAGCCTACCTTTGCAAGAACTGCTCCTGTTGAGTCAAGCTCCTGTGCATATTTGCACTGATCCTTTACATCAAGAAGCTCCTCGAAGGCTCCTCTTGTACCTGAAGCTGCCTCACGGCCGATTGCTACGATAGCTTCGTCTGAACCACCAAGGTCTTTCCAGTTAGTAATCTTACCTGTGTAGATTTTCTTTAAGTCATCTGATGTAAGCTCTGTTACTGAGTTGTCCTTGTCTGTGATTACTGCGATTCCGTCGATTGCTACGATGTTTTCCTCAACACCGTTTGCTTTCTCATCATCTGTAAGTGCTCTCGATGAATCTCCGATATCTACGCTTCCTGCTGATACTGACTCGATTCCTGAACCAGAGCCTGTATACTCTACTGTTACTGTTACTCCAGGGTTTTTCTCCATGAATGACTCCTTGAGCGCCTCACAAAGCTTCTCCATTGAAGTACTTCCTGCAAGTGAAAGTGAACCGCTTAAGTTCTCATTTGATGTACCTTCATCTGCGCTCTTATCTGAACTTGTATCTGCATTGTTGTCTGCCCCGTCTGAGCTTGAGCCACATCCTGTAAATGCTGCTGTCATCATTGTTGCAGCAGTTGCTAAAACTAAAAAGGTTTTTTCATACGATTTTTCATTTTAATTTCCTCTTTCATTACTTTCTTGAAGTTATTTCTTTGTTTGTTACAACTGATATAGTAATGGGGAAATGTAAAATGCAAAATCATTAGTGTGTAAAATGCATGTAAAAAAATATTTTTAATTTACTGTACGATTGTAAATTCATATCCTCCGGTGGCTGTACATCTGTTCTGCCGGATGGTGGCTCTTTGAGCGTGGGAGTCCCTTTATTTGTACTTTCATCTGCTGTATTGCCGAATGTATCTGTGTTTGCGTTTTCTGTTCTAAAAGATCCGGGAATGTTCCTCCGTTTCCGTCAATCAGCTTAAGACATGCATCCAACGCCTCGTTTGTACTTATATAGTTTGCGATGTTTATCGTGCCTACAATTGCAATAAGAACAATTGAAACTCATAACATTGCTATGGCTATAAATTTTCTTCGTAATTTTTGAGCATTTTATCACCTGCACATTTTTTTCTATTTCATGTTCTACATCCATTGGGTCCAATGGACTTTCCGCTGTTTCATATGTCAATATAAGATTTTTTCCCTGATAATATCCATTTTCGTTATATTTCAATATCTTTCGATAAGCTTTATTTCGATAATCAGGATTGTCTATCAAGCCAAGATGCTCCCACAGAATTATATCGCCATTTTTCTTCTCAACCGTAAAATCGGGATAATAAATAACATCTGAGATTTTAATCGCCTTCTCGTACTCAAACTTTATATTATTATCATACAAGGCTGTCGCAATAATTACTTCTGATTTTGACCGCACTATAATTCCCATTTTAGTATAAAACTTGAGAGCTTCAGGGTTAGGAACCTGTGTCTTTTCATTTGTCTCTTCATTTTCCTTCTTATCAACTGCTAAAAGTATACTGCTATAATGTTTTTGCTTCAACATTTTCTGGGCATAATCGGTTTTATATTTTTTCCGGGCCTTCCTGTTTGTCTCGAGTAGTCTTAGTTCATTTATTGTGTCCTTCAGATAAAGCTCCAGATATTTTTTATTGACAAGATTTCTGATTTCTTTATCATTTTTCTTTGATAAATACTCTCTTCTGCCATTTTTCCAAACATACCATTTAACATTTCCATCCTTTTGTGTTGGATAGATTGTCCCTTCCTCAGTGATGGTCTCCAGCCTTTCCTGAATCTCTAATATCTCACCTTCCAACCATTGGATTCTATTATCTATTGAACTTATTTTATTTTCCTCCTAACTCTTTGCATCATGTGATGCCATGTATGTGATTCTAACAGTAATTCAATTGTTTTTGTGGGGAATATGATAAATGAAATCTGTCATTTATCTTCAAAAGTGGAGATTATGGTCTCCATTTGTTTGATAGCACTATATAAAATATAGAAACCGACTATAGTTTGGAGCTGTTTTATGATTTTAATGGATTTCAGCTACTTTTTTCTGCTCAAGATTTTTCGGCTTTTTGGGCGGGTTTGGGATGCTGTTTGGGGAATTTCTGCGATTTCAGCTACTTTTCCTGCTCTTTTCAAGCTTTTGGGCGGGGTTTGGGGTGCTGTTTAGAAATTTTAGGAATTACAGCTCCACAAGGCCCTCTTGCTATGCTACCAACCTATGGCTATTGTACCTTATGATAATTTAAAAATCCAGTATTTTCTAAATAAAAAGACAAAAAATATGAATTTTCAGAAAAATAAAAATAATTACTGCTCAAGATTCATAGGTGTCCCTGCCATATGGAAACATTTCTACCCAAATATTATGATTAAAGGGTCAAAAGGTATCATCGATGCACGCTTGCATGCAATTCGATGTATACCTTAGTGACCCGCACTACACCGAAAAAAGTAACAGTTTGCTGCGGGGACGCAGAAAATTAGCGGATTTCGAGGTGTAGTCAGATTATGGAAATGCGTAGCATGTAGCAATCTGATTAATCATAAATGAGGGGCAAAATACCTTTTGCCCCTCATATCATTATTATCTTGTATGAATAAAATAAACTATGCATTATTGCTTTCTATGAAGGAAATAAACTCAGCAGCATTTCTCGGTTTTGAGAAATAATAGCCCTGAATGTAATCTATTCCAAGCTCATCCAGTTTTGCCAACTGCTCCTTCTCCTCAATTCCCTCAGAAACAATCTCAAGCTTAAGCTTTTGAATCATGCCCATTGCGGCATCCATAACCGGCTTGCCCTTTCCGTTGTCAAAATATGCATTTGTCATGCCTCTGTCAAACTTCACAATGTCAATCGGCATATCAACAATATAGCTTAAATTTGACTGACCTGTGCCAAAATCATCCAGCGCAAACCTCACTCCCACCTTACGCAGGGCGTTCATATTATCAAGCAGTATCTTTTTTCAGTGATAGATGCAGACTCTGTAATCTCAAGTACAATATCATTTGCATCCACATGATATTTATCCATAATTGCAATAAAATCCTGCGCTAAATGGTCATAAGCACACTGCACCACTGACAGATTGCATTCAATATACTCAATTCCCATCGCATGTATATCATGCTGTACAATAAATCTGCACACTATCTCAAACACGCGCTCTCCAAGCCTTAAAATGAGTCCCCTCTTCTCTGCTACAGCAATAAACCTGCCCGGAGGTATGATATTTCCCTCGCGCGACCTTATTCTGACAAGCGCCTCCGCAGAGGTGAATTTATGCGTTTTAGTGTTATAAATAGGCTGGTAAAATACCTCAACACGGTTATCACGCAATGCCCCTATTATCTCATTCTCAACCGAATTTTCATCATATATGTGCCCAATGACTTCATTATTTATGAGCATCACGCCGCGCCCCGTAAACTCAGCTCTGTTACGCTTGGCATATTGAAAAAGGCCCAGTATATCCGATGGTCTCCGCACAAGCTCAGTAGACCTTAGATAATATATCTCCCCAAACAGCATCGTCATATTGTCACTGCCCCATGGCTTGTCGAACCTGCGTTCCAATATTCCGATTGTTTTTTCTGCACAATCAGTATTCTCAAAAACCAGCAGATACTCGTTTGCCGAGCTTCTAAAAACATAATTATCAGGCAGCTTATTTATAAAAGAAACCACCTCATAAAAAATACTTTTTTCCATCTCGCGGGTGAAAAAATCATTTTCATTGCTTCCATAGCGAATACACACTATCGATACATCATTCCCCTGTCCATATGCCTCCTTCATGTATTCAAAAAAAGAGCATTGAGGTTGAAAAATCCTGTATCCCTGTCAATATTTGCCATCGGATTTTCAAGCATAATAAAAAGGATAAGCACACCTATCACACTCGCAAAGCTGACAATCAATATTTTTTTATCTATAAACTGAATAACCGCCGATATAAACATAAGAGCCACCCAGACCTGCATGCTCTTTCTTCTTCTCGGATTTATAGCCTGACTGTATTTTTTTGTCAGCATTAGAATAAGCGCCAGCAGAATTACAGTTACTACATATGTTATAATAACAGCCGGACCATATGTATAAACTATATTATCCGAATCATAAATTTTAATCGGTACGACCATTATCAGAATATCAATGGAGATTCCAAATATCCACAGCCGCTTTCTCCACTTGCGCTCAAGCTCTTTTTTTCCTGAAAATATCCACACAAATATACCAGAAGGCCACTACGGCAACCAATGTAACCGTCCAGAGATATAATTTGCAGATAATATTGGTAGCAGTAAGAGGATATCCGCTTCTTTTTTTCAATTGCAACAAGTACGAAAATATCAGAGAAAAGTGACAGCATGCCTGCAATCCATACCTCAACAAAAAGCCTTCGATGTATGTAATATAATCTTTTTCTGCGAAATATAAAAATACATTATTACGAACATCACCGCAATGGCACACATTTGTGAAACAATATTCATATCCTCTATTTCCTGTACCTTTCCTAAATCAAGCCAATACACTAGTACTATTTTACCGTTATTTTACCAATAAAGCAATATATTATTTTGATTTACAAAGAATTAAATAAAAAAAAGTTACTATTCACACTGAACAGTAACAAAAAAACACGCTATGCGCGTGCTCCATAATAATACATTCGGTAACTATTCAAATACATACATAAATAAATCGGCGTGACAAGATTCGAACTTGCGACCTCTACGTCCCGAACGTAGCGCTCTACCAAACTGAGCCACACGCCGTCTGCAATTTGTTTTGCAACTATTAAATAATATCACAATGTATAAATTTTGTCTACCCCATAATATATATTTATGGTATGATTTATGCTGTATAAGATGAAAAATTTACACTATTGTGCCCAGCCTCACAGCTAGGTATCATACCCATGACTGAACTGTAATTTAATCACGTAATTATTTTCTTTATACTATGAAGCCGGCCCGGCAGCGCAGCAACCGGCTTAGCACCACGGTATATAAATTATAAGGAGAATATCATGACAAATCAGACAAATCACATAAATCACACCAATCAAATCAATCACACAAATCACATAAATAAAACAGCTATAATAACCGGAGCTTCACGCGGTATCGGTGCCGCCATTGCCAAAAAACTGGCTTCCTGTGGCTATAACCTCTCACTTTGCTGCCGCAATTCATCTGACAGGCTAAATGCACTTGCTGATGAGCTTCACTGTGCATACGGAATTGAGGTGCTATGCTACACCGGAAATGTAGGAGACTTTTTCTTTGCCAAGGATATGGTTACGAAAACCATTTCCCATTTTGGCCATGTAGATGTGCTCATTAACAATGCCGGCATATCGCATATCGGGCTGCTGAGCGACATGACACCGGAGGAATGGAACAATATCGTGGAGATAAATCTGACCGGTGTTTTCAACTTTACAAAGCTCGTCATCCCTTACATGGTTGCCGATAAATGTGGCCGTATACTACAGATTTCCTCTGTCTGGGGCAATGTCGGAGCCTCCTGCGAGGTGGCATACTCAGCCTGCAAGGGTGGTATAAATGCATTTACCAAGGCACTCGGCAAGGAGCTTGCGCCATCGCATATTCCGGTCAATGCCATAGCCTGTGGTGTCATAGATACCGATATGAACCGCTGCTTTGACGAGACAGAACGCGCTGAGCTTGCCGATGAAATTCCTGCCGGACGCTTTGCCACAGCCTGTGAGGTCGCAGATATGGCTTACTCCGTCATCACTGCACCTGATTACCTCACAGGACAGATAATCACTTTTGATGGTGGCTGGATTTAAAATTGTAATTTTAATTTTTCGTATTTTTCAGATATTTGTTGATTTTTGTAATTATTGTGTTACAATTCATTTATGAATAGTATAAATAACTTTCTATTAGAAAAGCAACTATCAACCATTAGTACAACTGTGCCTGACAGGCTTGATTATCTGATGAGGCTCCACAACTTGCCCAACATTGCTCTTTCTGAAATCATGTGCTGTGCAGAATCAACTATTTCAGGCTACAGGACAGGCCGTAGAGTGCCTGACATTTTTGTCATTTGCCATTTAAGTACAATTTTTGGTGTCACACCCAATTATTTTCTTGGATTCACAGACGAAATTTGTCCAACTCACAACTGATTATGTGATATATACAAGGCCTTCCGGTATCACTTCACAACCATCACCGGCTGCTGATGCAAATGTCACATAAAATATATTGAAAAATGAAAGGGGGAAATGTTACAGTCTAAGCCAAAACTGTAACGAAAAACAGCCCGGTGCACATATCACAATGTGTGCCGGGCTGCAGATTTTATTGTTATTCTGCCACAAGTATTATCGTGGTCCTTGCAGGAACTCTTATGGTGTTGACACCCAAAAACTCTGTCTTTGCCGTGAAGTCCTCTCCGTCAAAATACTCTGCATTGGTGTTGGTGTCCACATGCCAGTGTTTTCCGTTCGGAAGCACCGGAAGCTGCATCACAAGCGGCTCCCAATATGCATTCATGCAATAGAATACAATATCATCCTCCTTGTCCTCCTCATTTCTTCCGGCATACATGATGCCGATAAGCTTTGTCTTGTAATCCGTTGAGGCATTGAACGGTGTACCGTTGTGCACACTGATTTCCGGAAACTGGCAGGATGAAGGCTTTGTCATCTTTCTGAGTATAGGATGCTCTTTCCTGAACTGAATCATATGACGCACGAAATCATGGATTTCCTTGAATTCCTCAAGCCTGCTCCAGTCCAGCCAGGATATGATATTGTCCTGACAGTAGGCATTGTTGTTGCCGAACTGCGTGTTGCAGAACTCGTCGCCCGCAAAAAAAACATCGCCGGGCCACGGCTGCACAAAAGCGCTGCAAATGCATTCTTTATAAGGCGCCTTCTAAGTCCGTTTACATTTGGATCGTCTGTCTCACCCTCTGCGCCGCAGTTCCAGCTGTTTCCGTTGTTGTCGCCGTCCGTATTGTTCCAGCCGTTTTTCTCATTGTGCTTTTACATTGTATGAGTAAAGGTCATACAGTGTAAAGCCATCATGACAGGTCATGAAATTGACTGATGCCTTGTATCCTCTGCTCTCCGGGCTGTAAAGGTCGCGTGAGCCGGTGATACGTGTGATGGCATTTCCCGCCATACCGTCATCGCCCTTTAAAAAGCTTCTCATGTCATCCCTGTATCTGCCGTCCCACTCAGCCCATCTGTTCCATGACGGGAAGCTTCCCACCTGATACAGTCCGCCTGCATCCCAGGCCTCTGCGATGAGCTTCATCTTGCCAAGTACCGGGTCAAATGCCAGCGACTCAAGAATCGGCGGATTGGCCATAGGTGCGCCGTTTTGGTCTCTTCCAAGAATGGAAGCCAGGTCAAATCTGAAGCCATCCACTCTGTACTCAATGGCCCAGTGTCTAAGACAGTTTATGATAAAGCTGCGCACAACAGGATGATTACAGTTCATAACGTTTCCACAGCCACTGAAATTGTAGTAGTGTGCATCCGGTGTAAGCATATAGTACACGTTATTGTCTATTCCCTTGAAGGAGAAGCACGGTCCCATCTCATTTCCCTCAGCGGTATGGTTGAACACAACATCAAGAATGACCTCTATGCCATTTTCCTTTAAAGCCTTTATCAGCGATTTCAGCTCGTCTCCCTCGTGGTTGTGCTCCTCGTTGAAGGCATAGCTGGTATTCGGTGCAAAAAATGATACTGTGTTGTAGCCCCAGTAATTGTAAAGCTGCGCACCATCGACCACTCTCGCGCTCTCCATCTCATCAAACTCAAAAATCGGCATGAGCTCCACTGCATTTATTCCCAGATCCTTAAGATACGGAATCTTATCCTTCAATCCGGCAAATGTGCCCGGTGCGCTGACTCCAGAGGACTTATCCTTTGTATAGCCCCTCACATGTGTCTCATAAATCACAAGGTCCTCAAAGGGCTGCTCAAGCTGCTTTATGTTGCCCCAGTCAAAGCTGCTTTTTACAACTCTGGCTCTGTACTCAAAATCCTTGCCACCCTCCGGCTTTTCTCCCCATTTTCGCTGTCCTGTGACCGCTCTGGAATATGGGTCTAAAAGGACATTTTCCTCGTTAAACAAAAGTCCCTTTGCCGGCTCATAAGGTCCGTCAAATGAAAATGCATACTCAAATTCATCCGGCTTTATATCATAAACAAGCATGGAGTAGGTATCTCCTATCCTATATGAATCAGGAAACGGAATCCTCGCATACGGCTTTGATGCCTGTGGCTTGAACAATAAAAAGAGTGCACCTTGTTGCTCCATGGGAATTGATGGTAAAGCTCACTCCGTTCGATGCCTCGCACGCTCCGTACATTCTGAAAAAGCCCGGACGTATCTTAAATCCCTCTACCACATCAAGCGGCAGCAGGCCTGTATTTACTACATCCTCATGCTTTTTCTTCTTTACTGCGCTCTCTCCACATATACATATTGCTCTTTGCTCCCTTACTATATTTGTATGATGGTACATGCCTTTTGTTGCATGACTGCTTTTTATCTTAATTCGTTAAAGAATCGTAACTGTTCAATACCTTCACAGTTGCTGAAAATCTGCTATTAATTTACATGCAGCTTTCCAAGCCCATCAATCTCTATTTTACTATAATTTTGTGAATATGTGTTCATTAAATTGCATATCTCCTGAGCTTTTTCGCCAGAAGCCACTGTCGGTCTGAAATCATTGTATGCGCTCGTGCTGCTTAAGGTGCATGGAATAATCTGAGCATCTATGCCCGGCTGCAATTCACCATTTATCAGAGTAAATGCCTGCTGATAAATCGCTGTGTTCTTGTCTGCCGGATTTTTATTGCCTCCGAAGCAGAAATTTCCAAGGCTGTAGCATATCATTTTGCCGTTATAGACCTCCATCCCCTGCAGTACATGAGGGTGGTTTCCAACAACCAGGTCTGCTCCCCAGTCAATGATACGGTGTGCCGCCGCCTGCTGATAGTCATTAGGATAATGGTCGCCTTCTATGCCCCAGTGGCAGCATGCTATAACTATCGCCGCTCCCTGTTCACGAAGCTGCGCTATACCGTTTTGGATATATGCCTCTCGGTCACCGTTTTGTGACAAAAGGCTGACCGACACTATTCCAATCCTTGTCCCATCAGCCGTCTCGTAAATACCGGTATGATCATTGAAGCCATACACTATCCCGGCATTGTCGAGCACATTTCTCGTATCGTCAAGTCCAGCCTGTCCATAGTCGTATGTGTGATTGTTTCCAAGACTGCAGGCCTCAATGGAGCTGCCCGTCATAATTCCGATGAAGCCAGGCTTTCCCTTAAGGTTCCAGCGCTTTTCTACGCGCGTTCGTCGCATCTGATAGCACACACTCCAGATTGATGAGTGTCATATCGTCAGCCTCAAAAAATATCTCTCACACCGCCGAAAAAGTAGTCCTGTCCCTTTGAGTCATAATAAGAATTAAAGCTGCCGTCATAGCTTTGCTCCTGATTGTTACCGAGTGTACAGTCTCCTGTAGCCGTAATCACTATGGTTGACATCTGTGGCTGCTGTTTATCCGCTTCTGTTGTCTCAGCTTCGGCTGCTGCATCAGACTGTGTACTCTCTTTGCCTTCTGCCGTACTGTCAACGGCATTCTCATCTTCTTTTCCGGTATCCGATGTGTCTTTAACTACATCCACACCATTCCGGTTAGCGGCTTCCTCTATATTATCTCCAATATATTCTTTTCCTATGAGTGCTCCTGCCATAATGATGCATAAAACCAAAAGCACAGATAATAGAATTTTTAATCCCTTGTTTTTCATTTTTCATAATTTCTCCTCATATTCCTCACACCCTTAAAATATCAACCGTGTGCGCACTTGCTCCCATCAGGTCTGCTCTCTCACATGTTGAAAGATGATACTGTACAAACATATCAAACTCTTCCTCGTCAAGAGCATTCAAAAATGGCATGATATAATTTGCCGCGCCATCGGCTGCTATTATCTTTTCGCGTGTGAGGGCTGCCTGTGCGTTTAATGCCTCTATATCTTCCAATCGGACAAAACTGTACAAATCATTAGCTTTTTTCTGTACAATGGAAGCTCTCATCGAGCATTCCGCCCTCTATGCCCTCTTTTATATGCTTCTCCTTTATGGCATAGGTTATCACGCTGTACTCATTCATAATGTATGCCACAAGTATGTAACCGCCCGGTTTTGTCACCCTTTTGCCTCATTCAATGCGGCAAGCTTTTTCCTCTGCCGACTTCAGATGATACATCGGTCCGAATACGAGTGTGAGGTCAAATTCATCGTTTCCAAACTTTTTAAGCTTTGTGGCATTGCCCTGGTATGCCTTTACTTTATCGCTCTTTTGCTTCAGTCTGCCGAGGTTATGCTTAACTAACTCAAGTGCAGTCACATCATAGCCCTCCTCGGCAAGAGGCACTGAGTATCTGACCGTTCCCGCACCGACATCCAGAATTTTGATTTGTGAGCGAAGATCAAGCTGCTTCTCATTCATCAGGCTGCCAAGACAATCGTGTATATACTTCATGGAGGTGATAAACTCTACCCTGCCGTGACGGCTGTTCAGGCGCTTTTCCTCGTTGAATTTGTTATAGTACTCTTCTAATTCTGTCACGTATATTCCTCCCTGTATTATTCCTCGATATGCTCACGTCCCTGCGCAATGATTGTGCGCACATGTCCGTCGGCAAGTGAATAAAACACTGATTTGCCATCACGTCTGCTGTTTACGAGCTTGTTTGGCCTTTAATATTCTAAGCTGGTGTGATATGGCGGACTGTGTCATGTTGAGCACCTTTGCAAGGTCGCAGACGCATACCTCCGCTTCAAACAACACAAAGAGGATTCTAATCCGGGTGGAATCGCCAAATACTTTAAAAAGCTCTGCAAGGTCGTAGAGCTCGGTTTCCTCAGGCATTGTATCATTTACTATTTTCAGAAGGTCTTCGTGGATTTCGTTGCAGTCGCAGCATTCTATCTGTTCATTTATGTTTTCGCTCATGGTGTGGTGTCCTTTCTGCGTTATTTTTGCGTTATTTTTTTTATTGGCTATTATTTTTGCATGTGCCTTCGCTGTATTTCGATATTAAGACTCTGTAGGAGATTTAGGTTTTGGCTATAGGACGCAACCGGCTTTTAGCGCCGTCCGTGGCGCTAACGCCTTGTCCGTACGTCCATGCACGGACATTGCTGTGTTGTGACATAATTCCAACAGACTCTAAATATCTCCATATTCGCGATGTCACATGCAATTTCTGCAAGCACCCTTAGTTTTTGGCTCATTGAAGGGTATTGACGCGTCGTATTAGCGGTAGCGTAACTGCTCAGTGCCTTCGCAGTTACGGGGCTGGTCAGAATGCGTGTAAGGGCACTGCAAGAATTTACTTAGCTTTTGTTTATTAGCTATTGCCGTTTAATTGTCTTTTGTTACTGTCACACTTTCGTGTGAACAGTAACTTATTTATACGCGAAAGACAGAGTGCACCTCTTGGGTGCATTCTGTCTGGTATTTTTTATATAGTAGTTTTATGGCATTTTGATATCTGCATTTTGATATCTGCTCTTTGAGCTCTACCTTTTTAGAGCTTGTGTACGAATAATGCGCGGATTGCATTTAGCACTGCTATAACCATTACTCCTACATCTGCAAATATTGCGAGCCACATATTGGCTATTCCGACTGCTCCGAGCACGAGGCAGATCAGCTTGATGCCTATTGCGAAGTATGTGTTTTCATATACTATTCGCAGGCATTTGCGCGATATTTTTATTGCTTTTGCTATCTTTAGCGGGTCATCATCCATGAGGACGATATCTGCGGCTTCGATTGCTGCATCTGAGCCCATGGCGCCCATTGCAATTCCTATATCTGCTCTTGAAAGTACCGGTGCATCATTGATTCCGTCTCCGACGAAGGCGAGCTTTTCTTTTACTGCCCTTTCTTGCGAGCAGTTCTTCTACCTTTGCTACTTTATCGCCCGGTAAAAGCTCACTATATACTTCATCAATTCCCAGCTCTGCTGCTACTGAGTCGGCTACTGTCCTCGAATCGCCTGTAAGCATTATTGTACCTTTTATTCCGGCTTTTTTCAATGCTTTTATTGCTGCCGCTGAGGTTGGCTTTATCTTATCTGAGATAAGGATATATCCCTCATATCTGCCGTCTATTGCGATATGGACTATGGTGCCGACCTTGTCAGTTTCACTGTAGCTTAAGCCCAGCTTTTTCATAAGCTTGTAGTTTCCAGCCGCTACAGATACGCCATCTACCTTTGCGGTGATTCCATGGCCGCTGATTTCCTCAACGTCTGTCACGCGGGTTCTGTCGATTCCCTTTCCATACGCCTTCTGTAAGCTCCTGCTGATTGGATGCGATGAGCTGCTCTCTGCGAGTGCTGCGTACTCAATCACCTTTTTCTATCCAGCGTATTGTCGTAGACTCCTGCTACCTCGAAAACGCCCTCTGTCATGGTGCCGGTCTTGTCAAATACAACGTATCTGGTCTGTGATAAGGTCTCAAGATAGTTTGAGCCCTTTACAAGAACACCCTCGCGGCTGGCGCCTCCGATTCCTGCAAAAAGCTGAGCGGAATACTGATGACCAGCGCGCACGGACAGCTTATTACAAGGAAGGTAAGTGCCCTGTATATCCATATGCCCCACTGTGGTGCGGCTGACATGAAAAGTATTCTGACAAGCGGTGGCAGTATCGCAAGTGCAAGTGCACTGTAGCAGACTGCCGGAGTGTAATACTTGGCAAATTTTGATATGAAGTTTTCTGATTTTGATTTCTTTGAGCTTGAATTTTCAACGAGGTCAAGTATCTTTGAAACCGTTGATTCGCCAAACTCTTTGGTCGTTTTAATCTTTAAAACACCGGACATATTGATGCATCCGCTGATTATCTCATCACCGCATTTTGCATCCCTCGGCACGCTCTCACCTGTAAGCGCACTGGTGTTTAATGTAGATGAACCCTCAACTATCACACCGTCGATAGGAACCTTTTCACCGGGCTGTACCACAATTACTGAGCCGATAGCAACCTCATCAGGATCAATCTGGGTGAGCTTTCCGTCCACCTCAATATTGGCATAGTCGGGTCTGATGTCCATGAGCTCGCTGATATTCTTACGGCTCTTTCCGACTGCATAGCTCTGAAACAGCTCTCCTATCTGGTAGAAGAGCATAACGGCTATAGCCTCTGTATAGTCACCATTCTCATAAAGTGCAACCGCTATCGCACCTACAGTGGCAACCGCCATCAGGAAATTTTCATCAAATACCTGCTTGTTTTTGATTCCCTTAAATGCTTTTTTCAGGATATCGTATCCTATAACCAGATAAGGCACCATGTAAAGCAGGAACCTGATAATTCCCTTAACCGGTATGAAATGTAATATAATCATGAGTACCGCTGCGATTATGATACGCGCAAGTACTTTTTTTCTGCTTTTTATTCATACGCCATAGCTCCATTCATTATAATCTCTTGATAATCACCCTTACTATAGCGCAGGCATTTAAATAATATCATTTGTCATTCCTGCGCCCGGCAATTTATAAGAAAATCTCGCAGTCGTCCTCTACCTTTTTACAGTTCTTAAGAACCTCCTGCATAACCGCCTTTGCATCATGTCCCTCTTCAAACTCAACGCTCATCTTGAGTGTCATGAAATTGACTG